>Ga0180217_1000053_pt1 | contig 252466 bp, 238 predicted proteins | sample eDN3rd37CBELigOP_FD_128521 | JGI IMG/M metagenome (GOLD analysis project Ga0180217, IMG submission 128521) | Enriched Organic Plus compost microbial communities from Emeryville, California, USA - eDNA 3rd pass 37_C BE-Lig OP (version 2) (version 2) ... | reverse complement strand
GGGCGCCGGCTCGGTCTCGTTGGCGCCTTGCGGCACGGCCGTGCCGTCTTCGGTGGTTGGCGCGCCCGCCGCGGCGGCGGCGTTCTGCTGCTGCCTGTTGGGGGCGGGCGGCTTCAGGGCGATCTGCACCTGCGAGGGCGCGCGGATCACGCTGCGGTAGTTGGCGCCCGAACCCTGGGCTTGCGCATCGGTCACGGTGCTTTCGACCGGCGGGTCATAATAGCCCTCGGTCTTTTGCTGGGCGCAGCCTGTCATGCCCAGCGCCGCGCCCACCAGCAGCAGTCCGGTAATGCCTGGTTTGCGGGGGCGGGTAAGGTATTCTGCGCGCGCGGTCATGGCAGCTTGTCCGGTGAGTTGAGTCTGTCTCCGATTTTACGCATTTATGCGAAGATTCGGAGAGATTTCCCCGTTGCAATCGAGGTCCGCGGGCTTACGCCATTCTCCTGTATGCACAATTTACGACACGCGCCGGCGGGAGGTCCCGCCGTTGCGCGCAACGGCTCGAAGCGGGCGCGCGCGGCGGCCCGCGCGGCGTGGGCGCAATGACGCTCTGGCACGAAGCCGCCGTCCCGCTTGCCTGGTTTGTCGCGGCCGCCGCGCTGCTCGGCCTGGCAGTGGGCAACGGCCTTGCCGTCCTGAGCCGCCGGCTGCCGCGCGCCATGGAGCGCGAGTGGCAGGCCCAGATCGACGAGGCGGCGGGAGGCGCGGCGCGCGCCGCCGCTGCGCGCTGCGCGCCGCCCGCGCCTTGCCCGCAATGTGAATCCTGGAGGCCCTGGGGCGCGCGCCTGCCCCTGGCGAGCTGGCGCCGCCGTGAAGACTGCCCGGGCTGCGGCGCGCGCGCAGGCTGGCGTTATCCTGTGCTGGAAACGCTGTCCTGCCTGCTGTTCGCCGCCTGCGCGTGGCGCTTCGGCCCGGCGCCCATCGCGCTGTGCGCCATGGCGCTGGTGGCGGCGCTGCTGCTGCTGGCCTGGATCGATATCGAAACCTCGCTGCTGCCCGACGCGCTGACGCTGCCGCTGCTCTGGGGCGGACTGCTGGTCAACCTCGACGGCGGGTTCACCTCGCTGCGCATGGCGGTGCTGGGCGCGGCCGCGGGCTATGGGTTCCTGTGGCTGGTGTTCCATGTCTTTCGCCTGTGCACGGGCCGCGAAGGCATGGGATTCGGCGATTTCAAGCTGCTGGCCGCGCTGGGCGCCTGGTTCGGCCTGGAGGCACTGCCGCTGCTGCTTCTGGCGGCGTCGCTGGCGGGGGTGCTGGGAGGCGGCGCGCTGGCGCTGCACGGCCGCGCGGCGCGCGGGCAGGCCCTGCCGTTCGGGCCGTATCTGGCGCTGGCGGGGCTGGCGGTGCTGTTCCTGGGCGGCGAGCCCGGCCTGTGGCGCATTCTCTGACGTAGCGGGAGGACACATGTACAAGATCGGCCTGACGGGCGGCATCGGATCGGGCAAGACGCGCGTGGCGGACATGCTCGGCGAATGGGGCGCATCCATCGTGGATACCGACGAGATCGCGCGCGCGCTGACCCTGCCGGGCGGCGCGGCCATGCCCGCCCTGGCGCGCGAGTTCGGCCCCGGCGCGGTGGCTGCCGACGGCTCGCTCGACCGGGCCTGGATGCGCGAGCGCGCATTCGCCGATCCGCAGGCGCGGCAACGGCTCGAAGGCATTCTGCATCCGCTCATCGGCCACGAAACCGAGCGCCAGGCGCAGGCCGCGCGCGGCGCGTACCTGGTGTTCGTCGTGCCGCTGCTGGTGGAGTCGCTGCCGCGCTGGAGGCCGCGGCTGGACCGCATCTGCGTGGTCGATTGCGACCCCGACACGCAGGTGGCGAGGGTGCGGGCCCGCAGCGGGCTGACGGAGGCTGCCATCCGGCGTATCATGGCGGCACAGGCTGCGCGGGCAAGCCGGCTGGAAGCCGCCGACGACATCATCGTCAACGATGGCGCCACCACGCCGGAGCAATTGCGCGCGCAGGCAAAAGACCTGCATGACCGCTGGTTGACACTGGCGAGCGCCACGGGCCGGTGAACCGCGGGTTCGGCCGGGCTCTCATCTCGACCTCCGGCTGCCGGCCGATTCACTACTGACGGGCCTGTATCAAGCGTGATTGTTTTCGAATACCCCTTCAATGAGCGCATCCGTGCGTATCTGCGGCTGGAATACCTGTTCGACAGGCTGTTCTTCTTTGCGCGCGAGGGAGATTCCAGACAGCACCAGGTCGCGGTCGCCTCGCTTTTCGATCTGCTCGACGCCTGCGAGCGCACCGACGTGAAAAGCGCGCTGCTGCAGGACCTGGAGCGCCAGCGTCTGGCGCTGGTCGGGCTGCGCGAGCACCCCGGCGTGGCGCAGGACGCGCTCGAAAGCATGCTGCGCGAAATGGAAAAAGTCAGCGCCGCGCTGGCCGCGCCCGGCAAGACGGGCCAGTCGCTGCGTGAAAACGAATGGCTGACCAGCCTGCGGGGGCGGCTCACCGTGCCCGGCGCCGCCACCCAGGTCGACATGCCTTCTTACTATGCCTGGCAGCACAAATCCGAGGCCGCGCGCTGCGCCGACCTGCAGAACTGGATCGCTCCTTTCATTCCCCTGTACGACGGCCTGACGCTGGCCCTGCGGCTGCTGCGCGAATCCGGCCGCAAGACGGACGTGGTGGCCGAGGCGGGCGCATACCAGCAGATGCTGGGCGGCAAGCAGTACCAGCTCCTGCGCGTCTGGGTCGACCGCGCCACCGGCGCCTTTCCCGAGATCAGCGCCAACAAGTACATGGTCTGGATACGCTTTTCCACCCAGGACGGCGAGTTCAAGCCCCAGCAGGTCGCGCGCGACATTCCATTCCAGATGACGCTTTGCGCGGTGTGAATGGGGCCCGCCCCGTAGCGCCTTCGGTGCTTCCCCCCACCCCCCGAGGGCGGCGCCGGTTCTTGTGGACGGGATGCGCAATTGCGGGAAGACACTGGCGCTCTGCGGCGTTCCGGGTCGGTCATTCTTGAGGGAGCCGGTCGGCAGCGGGCATGCGCGGGTCGGCGGGTAGAGTGTCCCCAATTTTCTTGTGTTTTCAGCCGCTTGCGGGGGCGGATTCCTGTTGCGGGGTATTTCAGCGACGGAGCGCGGCGGGGCAATTCAGGATCGGGTAGTAGACAATACGGCTTTCTCCGACCGAGCCCATACGCAAGCGATGTCCGATAGCCGTTCTGTTGACACCCCTTCCCGCCGTTGGAGCCGAGGCCGCATCGTCGGCCTGCTCGTGGTCCTGCTCGTCGTGGCCGGCATTGCCTGGCTGGTGCTGCGGCCTTCGTCCCGCTCCGGGGGGCAGGGATTCGGGCCGCGGGGCGGCATGGCGGGCATGCCCAGCATGGCGGTGCCGGTGCGGGTGGCCAGCGCCGTCACCCAGGACATCGACATCTACCTGAAGTCGCTGGGCACGGTGACGGCCTACAACACCGTGACGGTGCGCAGCCGGGTGAGCGGCGAGCTGGTCGAGGTGGCTTTCCAGGAAGGCCAGAAGGTGAAGGCGGGCGACCTGCTGGCCCAGGTGGACCCGCGCGCGTTCCAGGTGGCGCTGGCGCAGGCGCAGGGGCAGCAGATGCAGAACCTGGCCCAGCTCGAGAACGCGCGCCGCGACCTGCAGCGCTACCAGACCCTCTACAAGCAGGACTCCATTGCGCGGCAGCAGGTCGATACCCAGGCCGCGCTGGTCCGCCAGTACGAAGGCTCGGTCAAGAGCGACCAGGCCAACGTGGACAATGCCAAGCTTCAGCTCGAGTACGCGCGCATTACCGCGCCCATCAGCGGGCGGCTGGGCCTGCGCCAGGTCGACAAGGGCAACCTGGTGTCGAGCGCCGACACCAACGGGCTGGTGGTCATTACCCAGACCCAGCCGATCTCGGTGGTGTTCACGCTGCCCGAGACGCAGCTGCCCGAAGTGCGCGAGCAGCTTGCGGCCGGCCGCAAGCTGGCGGTGGACGCCTACGACCGCGCCGACACGCACCGTATCGCCACCGGCACGCTGGAAACCCTGGACAACCAGATCGACGTCACCACCGGCACGCTCAAGCTCAAGGCGCGTTTCGACAACGAAGACGATGCGCTGTTTCCCAACCAGTTCGTCAACGCCCGCCTGCACGTGACCACGCGCAAGAACGCCACCTCCATCCCCGTGGCCGCCGTGCAGCAGGGCTCGGCCGGCTCGTATGTGTTCCTGGTCCAGGATGACAACACCGTGCAGGTGCGCCAGGTGAAGCTGGGGCCGATCAACGGCGGCATGGTGGCCGTGAACGAGGGGCTGAAGCCGGGCGACCGCGTGGTGACCGAGGGCACCGACCGCCTGCGCGCGGGGGCCAAGGTCGAGGTGGTGACCAGTTCCGACGTGATCCCGTCGTCCTCCGACCAGAACCTGGGCGCCGGGGCGCCGGCGGGCACCACGCCGGCCACGCGGCCGCGCTCGCGCCATGGGGCGGGCGAACGGCCCCAGGGCGGCCAGGGAGGCGCCGGCCCGGGCGGCAACGCGCCGGCCAGCGGCAATGCACCGGCCGCCGGCAACGCGCCGGCCAACACCAACGCGCCCGCTTCCAGGTAAGCCGCCGTGAGTCCGTCGCGCCTGTTCATCCTGCGGCCGGTGGCCACCACGCTTTCCATGGTGGCCATCCTGATCGCGGGGTTCATCGCCTACCGCCTGTTGCCCGTGTCGGCGCTGCCGGAGGTGGACTACCCCACCATCCAGGTCGTCACCTTGTACCCGGGCGCCAGCCCGGACGTGATGACCTCGCTGGTCACTTCGCCCCTGGAGCGGCAGTTCGGGCAGATGCCCGGCCTGAACCAGATGTCGTCGACCAGCTCGGGCGGCGCGTCGGTCATCACCCTGCAGTTCAACCTCTCGCTGTCGCTGGACGTGGCCGAACAGCAGGTGCAGGCGGCCATCAATGCGGCGTCCAACCTGCTGCCCGGCGATCTGCCGGTGCCGCCCACGTACAACAAGGTGAACCCGGCCGACGCGGCGGTGCTGACGCTGGCCGTGACCTCGCCCACCATGCCGCTGCCCCAGGTGCGCGACCTGGTGGATACGCGCGCGGCACAGAAGCTGTCGCAGATTCCCGGCGTGGGGCTGGTGAGCGTGGCGGGCGGCCAGCGTCCCGCCGTGCGCGTGCAGGTGAATCCGCAGGCGCTGGCCGCCAACGGGCTGTCGCTGTCCGACCTGCGCACCGCCGTGGTGGGCGCCAACGTCAATCAGCCCAAGGGCAATCTGGACGGGCCGCTGCGTTCCACCACCATCAACGCCAACGACCAGCTCAAGACGCCCACCGACTACAACGATCTCATCATCGCGTACAAGAACAATGCGCCGCTGCGCCTGTCGGACGTGGCGCGCGCCGTGGAAGGCGCGGAGGACGTGCGCCAGGCGGCATGGGTGGGCGACAAGCCGGCCATCCTGCTCAACATCCAGCGCCAGCCCGGCGCCAACGTGATCGAGGTGGTGGACCGCGTGCGGGCGCTGCTGCCACAGTTGCGGGCCGCGCTGCCGGCCACGCTCGACCTCACCGTGGTGTCCGACCGCACCCAGACCATCCGCGACTCGGTGGACGACGTGCAGTTCGAGATGCTGCTGGCCATCGCGCTGGTGGTGATGGTGACCTTCGTCTTCCTGCGCAGCCTGACGGCCACGCTGATTCCCAGCGTGGTGGTGCCGCTGTCGCTGGTGGGCACCTTCGGCATCATGTACCTGGCGGGGTTCTCCATCAACAACCTCACCCTCATGGCGCTCACCATCGCCACGGGCTTCGTGGTGGACGACGCCATCGTGATGATCGAGAACATCGCGCGCCACATCGAAGAGGGCGAGACGCCATTGCAGGCCGCGCTCAAGGGGGCTTCGCAGATCGGGTTCACGCTGATCTCGCTCACCTTCTCGCTGATCGCGGTGCTGATCCCGCTGCTCTTCATGCAGGAAGTGGTGGGCCGGCTGTTCCGCGAGTTCGCCGTCACCCTGGCCGTGGCCATCCTGATCTCGCTGGTGGTGTCGCTGTCGCTCACGCCGATGATGTGCGCGCGGCTGCTGCGCGCCGAGTCGGAGCAGAAGCACGGGCGCTTCCACCAGATGACGGGGGCCTTCATCGACCGCGTCATCGCGGGCTACGACCGCATGCTGCAGGTCGTGCTGCGCCACCAGCCGCTGACCCTGCTGGTGGCGCTGGCCACGTTCGCCCTGACCGTGCTGCTGTACATCCTCATTCCCAAGGGGTTCTTCCCGCAGCAGGACACCGGCCTCATCCAGGCCATTACCCAGGCGCCGCAGTCGATCTCGTTTACCGCGATGTCCGAGCGGCAGCGCGAGGCGGCGCGCCTGGTGCTGGAAGACCCGGACGTCGAGGCGGTGTCGTCGTTCATCGGCGTGGACGGCAGCAACCCCACGCTGAGCGCGGGCCGCATGCAGATCGCGCTCAAGCCACAGGCCGAGCGGCAGGGCAACCTTGCGGAAGTCATGGAGCGCCTGCGCCAGTCGCTCTCGCGCCAGAACGGCCTCACGGTGTACATGCAGCCGGTGCAGGATCTCACCATCGAAGACCGCGTCAGCCGCACGCAGTACCAGATGACGCTTTCCAACCCCGACCTGTCGGTGCTGAGCCTGTGGACGCCCAGGCTGGTGGAGCGCCTGAGCCAGCTGCCCGGCCTGAAGGACGTGACTGACGACCTCCAGGACGAGGGCCTGCAGACCTGGGTGGAAATAGACCGGGACGCCGCCTCGCGCCTGGGCATCACCGCCTCCGTGATCGACGAGGCGCTGTACAACGCCTTCGGCCAGCGCCTCATCAGCACCATCTTCACCCAGTCCAACCAGTACCGCGTGGTGCTGGAAGTGCAGCCGCAGTTCCAGATGACGCCCTCCGCGCTGGGCCAGCTGCACGTGCCCACTTCCTCGGGCGGACAGGTGCCGCTGTCGTCGGTGGCGCGCATCACCGAGGGCAAGACCGTGCTGGCCGTGAACCGGCTGGACCAGTTCCCCATGGTGACGGTGTCGTTCAACCTGGCGCCCGGCGCCTCGCTGTCGGACGCGGTGGAGGCCATCAAGGCGGCCGAGACGGAAATCGGCCTGCCCGCCAGCGTGGAGACGCGCTTCCAGGGCGCGGCGCTGGCGTTCCAGAATTCGCTGTCCAGCACGCTGCTGCTGATCCTGGCCGCCGTCGTCACCATGTACATCGTGCTGGGCGTGCTGTACGAAAGCTACATCCACCCCATCACCATTCTCTCGACGCTGCCCTCGGCCGGCGTGGGCGCGCTCCTGGCGCTGCTCATCAGCGGCACCGAGCTCGACATGATCGGCATCATCGGCATCATCCTGCTGATCGGCATCGTGAAGAAGAACGCCATCATGATGATCGACTTCGCGCTGGACGCCGAGCGCAAGCGCGGCCTGCCGCCGCGCGAAGCCATCCACGAGGCTGCGCTGCTGCGCTTTCGCCCGATTCTCATGACCACGCTGGCCGCCCTGTTCGGCGCGCTGCCGCTGATGCTGTCCACCGGCACCGGCGCGGAGCTGCGCCAGCCCCTGGGCCTGGTGATGGTGGGCGGCCTGCTGGTGTCGCAGGTGCTCACGCTCTTCACCACGCCGGTCATCTACCTGATGTTCGACCGCTTCGCGCGGCGTAGCGGCGCGGCGGCGGCCGGTCGCGCCGGAGAGGTTTCATGATCCTGTCGGCGCCGTTCATCGCCCGGCCGGTCGCGACCACGCTGCTGAGCCTGGCGGTCGTGCTGGCCGGCATGCTGGCGTTTTTCCTGCTGCCGGTCGCGCCCTTGCCGCAGGTGGACATCCCCACGATCTCGGTGTCGGCCAGCCTGCCGGGCGCCAGCCCGGAAACCATGGCGTCCAGCGTGGCCACGCCGCTGGAGCGCTCGCTGGGCAGCATCGCGGGCGTGACGGAAATGACGTCGAGCAGCTCGCAGGGGTCCACCCGCATCACCCTGCAGTTCGACCTGAGCCGCGACATCGACGGCGCGGCCCGCGACGTGCAGGCCGCCATCAACGCGGCTCGCTCGCTGCTGCCGACCAGCCTGCGCAGCAATCCGACCTACCACAAGGCCAATCCGTCGGATGCGCCCATCATGACGCTGGCCATGACCTCCGACACGCTGTCGCTGGGCCAGCTTTACGACGTGGCCTCGACCATCGTGGCGCAGAAGCTGTCGCAGGTGGACGGCGTAGGCGAGGTGACGGTGGGCGGCAGCTCGCTGCCCGCCGTGCGCGTCACCGTGCTGCCGGGGGCGCTGGCCAACCGCGGCGTCTCGCTCGACGAAGTGCGTACAGCGCTGTCCAACGCCAACGCCAACCGGCCCAAGGGCGTGCTGGAGAACGACCGCTACCACTGGCAGATCATGGCCAGCGACCAGCTCAGCCGCGCCGAGCAGTACCGGCCGCTCATCGTGGCCTGGCGCGACGGTGCGCCGGTGCGGCTGTCGGACGTGGCCAAGGTCGAGGACTCGGTCGAAGACCTGTATCAGACCGGCTTCTACAACGACCGCAAGGCCATTCTCATGATCGTGCGCCGGCAGGCCGACGCCAATATCATCGAAACCGTGGACGCGGTGCGCGCGCAGTTGCCCACGCTGCTGGCGCTGATGCCGGCCGACGTGACGCTCAGCGTGGCGCAGGACCGCACGCCCAGCATCCGCGCCTCGCTGCACGAGGCCGAACTGACGCTGGTGATCGCCGTGGGCCTGGTGGTGCTGGTGGTGCTGCTGTTCCTGCGGCGCTGGCGCGCCGCGCTGATTCCCAGCATCGCGGTGCCGGTGTCGCTGATCGGCACGTTCTGCATCATGTACCTGTGCGGCTTCACGCTGAACACCATTTCGCTGATGGCGCTCATCGTGGCCACGGGCTTCGTGGTGGACGACGCCATCGTGGTGCTCGAGAACATCATGCGCCACGTGGAGAACGGCATGTCGCCCATGCGGGCGGCGCTGCGGGGCTCGCGCGAAGTGGGCTTCACCGTGCTTTCCATGAGCCTGTCGCTGGTGGCGGTGTTCATCCCCATCCTGCTGATGGGCGGGGTGGTGGGGCGCCTGTTCCGGGAGTTCGCGGTCACGCTGTCGGCGGCCATCATGGTGTCGCTCGTGGTGTCGCTCACCCTCACGCCCATGATGTGCGCGCGCCTGCTGCGCCCCGAGCCGGAACAGCACCGGCCGCCCGGCCCGCTGGCGCGCTGGGCCGAGCGCGGCTTCGCCGCCATGCAGGACGGCTACCGGCGCAGCCTGGCCTGGGCGCTGGCGCACGGCCGCCTGATGATGCTCTCGCTGGCCTGCGCCATCGGGCTCAATGTCTACCTGTACGCCGTGGTGCCCAAGGGGTTCTTTCCGCAGCAGGACACGGGCCAGATCCTGGGCTTCTTCCGGGTGGACCAGGGCACCTCGTTCCAGGCCACCGTGCCCAAGCTCGACGCGCTGCGCCAGGTTGTGCTGGCCGACCCCGCCGTGCAGAGCATGACCGGCTATGCCGGCGGGCGCGGCGGCAGCAACAGCAGCTTCATGCAGATTCAGCTCAAGCCGCTGGAGGAGCGCAAGGTGTCGGCCGACGTGGTCATCAACCGCCTGCGCGGCCGGCTGCAGAACATGCCGGGCGCGCGCATGTTCCTGGTGTCGCAGCAGGACATCCGCATCGGCGGGCGCCAGAGCCAGGGTTCGTACTCCTACACGCTCATGTCGGGCGACCTGCAGCTCCTGCGCGCCTGGATGCCCAAGGTGCAGCAGGCCATGGCGCGGCTGCCCGAGATCACGGACGTGGACACCGACGTGGAAGACAAGGGCCGCGAGATCAACCTCGTCATCGACCGCGAAGCGGCCACCCGGCTGGGCGTGAGCATGGCCACCATCTCGGCCGTGCTGAACAACTCGTTCAGCCAGCGGCAGGTTTCGGTGATGTACGGGCCGCTCAACCAGTACCACGTGGTGATGGGCGTGGAGCCGCGCTTTGCGCAGGACATCGATTCGCTCAAGCAGGTCGAGGTGATCACCTCGGAGGGCGCGCGCGTGCCGCTGTCCGCCTTCACGCGCTTCGAGTACGCCAACGCGCCGCTGAGCGTGCAGCACCAGGGGCTGTTCGTGGCCGATACGGTGTCCTTCAGCCTGGCGCCCGGCGTGTCGCTGGGCCAGGCCACGGCCGCCATCGACGCCGCCGTGGCGCGCCTGGGCCTGCCATCCGACCAGATCCAGGCCGGTTTCCAGGGCACGGCCGCCGCCCTGCAGCAGACGCTGTCGCAGCAGCCCTGGCTGATCCTGGCCGCGCTGGTCACCATGTACATCGTGCTGGGCATTCTGTATGAGAGTTTCGTGCATCCGCTCACGATTCTCTCCACACTGCCTTCGGCGGGCCTGGGGGCGCTGCTGGCGCTGCAGGTGCTGCGCTACGATTTCACGCTGATCGCGCTGATCGGGGTGTTCCTGCTCATCGGCATCGTCAAGAAGAACGCCATCATGATGGTGGATTTTGCGCTGGAGGCCGAGCGCGGGCAGGGCATGGCGCCGCGCGAGGCCATCTTCCAGGCCTGCCTGACGCGCTTCCGTCCCATCATGATGACCACCATGGCCGCCATCTTCGGCGCGCTGCCCCTGGTGCTGGCCACCGGGGCGGGCGTGGAGATGCGCCAGCCGCTGGGCATTACCATTGTGGGCGGCCTGGTGCTCAGCCAGATCCTCACGCTTTACACCACGCCGGTGGTTTATCTCTACCTGGACCGTTTCCGCCTGTGGGCCGCGCGCGGGCCTGCCCGCCAGGACGGCGCGGCCGCAACACCAGAACAACCATGATCGACCACGCCAAGCCGCAACCTCGAACTCCTTCCGTCCGGGCCGCTTCGGCCGGCGCTGCCCGGACCGCGCTGACGCGGGCCGTCCTGGCCGCGGCGCTGTGCGCGGCGCTGGGCGCCTGCGCCGTGGGGCCGGACTACCAGCGGCCCGTGCTGGACGTGGGCGCCGCCTACAAGGAGGGTCAGGACGCGGTGCCGGGCTGGAAGCGCGCCGAGCCGCGCGACCAGGCCGAGCGCGGCCAGTGGTGGCGGGTGTACGACGACCCGGTGCTCGACAGCCTGGTGGACCGGCTCAACGCCTCGAACCAGACCATCGCGCAGGCCGAAGCCAACTACCGCGAGGCCATCGCCCTGGTGCGCAACGCGCGCGCCGGATTCTTCCCCACGGTGGGCGCGTCGGCGGGCGTGACCCGCTCCGGCAGCGGCGGAGGGCAGAGCGGCTCCTCGTCGGTGTCGGGCAGCCAGGTGTCCAACCAGTACACCCTGGCCGGCAGCGTGAGCTGGGAGCTGGATGTCTGGGGCAAGGTGCGGCGCTCGGTGGAGGCATCCCAGGCCAGCGCCTCGGCCAGCCTGGCGGACCTTGCCGCCACGCGCCTGAGCGCTCAGGCGGCGCTGGTGACGGCCTATCTGCAGTTGCGCGTGCTCGACGAGCAGAAGCGCCTGCTCGAAGACACGGTGGCCGCTTACGAGCGTTCGCTGCAGCTCACGCAGAACCGCTACGCGGCCGGGGTGGCCGGCCTGTCGGACGTGGCCGTGGCGCGCACCCAGCTCGAAAGCACCCGCGCGCAGTCGCTGGACCTGGACTGGCAGCGCGGCCAGTACGAGCACGCCATCGCGGTGCTGATGGGGCAGGCGCCTTCGCGTTTTTCGCTGGCGGCCAGGCCGTTTACGCTGCAATTGCCCGAGATTCCGCTCAGCCTGCCGTCGGAACTGCTGGAGCGGCGGCCCGACGTGGCGGCGGCCGAGCGGCGCGCCGCGGCGGCCAACGCGCAGATCGGCGTGGCGCAGTCGGCCTGGTTTCCCAGCCTGACGCTGTCGGCCGACGGCGGCTTTCGCAACGGGCAGTTCGCCGAGCTGCTGACCGCGCCGGCGCGCTTCTGGTCGCTCGGCCCGGCGCTGGCGATGACGATCTTCGACGGCGGCGCGCGCCAGTCGCAGATCGAGCAGGCGCGGGCGGCCTACGACGCGCAGGCCGCCGCCTACCGGCAGGCCGCGCTCACCGGCCTGCGCGAGGTGGAAGACTATCTCATCCAGCTGCGCGTGCTGGCCGATGAGCAGACGGTGCAGCGCCGCGCGCTGGAGGCGGCGCGCGAATCGCTGCGCCTGATCCAGAACCAGTATCAGGCCGGCATGGTGGACTACCTGAGCGTGGCCACCGTGGAGGCGGCCGCGCTGAGCAGCGAGCGCAACGCGCTCAGCCTGCTGAGCAACCGGCTGGTGGCCAGCGTGAATCTCATCGTGGCCCTGGGCGGCGGCTGGGAGGGGCTGGAAGCTGCGGCCTCCGCGGCGTCGGCCGCCCCGCCCGCCGCTTCCGCCGCGCCGGCGGACGCGGCCCCGCCGCCCGCTTCGCCCGCCGGTTGAGGGCGGACGTGCCGCGGCGGCCTACCTGGTGGTGTAGCCGCCGTTGATGAGCAGGGTCTGCCCGGTGATCCACCAGCCTTCGGACACCAGGAAACGGATGAAGGGCGCCACGTCCTCGATGTCCGTGAGGCCGGTGCGAGAAAAGGCCGACAGCGCCGCCGCGGTCTTGTGATACGCCACGGCGTCCGCGCCTTCGGCCGGATAGAAGAAGGGCGTGTCCATCGGGCCCGGCCCGACCGCCGTGACCGAAATGCCGCGCGCGCCGAATTCCTTGGCGGCCGCGCGGGTGTAGTGCTCCACCGGCGCCTTGGTGCCGGCGTAGGCGGCATAGCAGGGCGTGAACGCGCCCAGCAGCGAAGTCACCAGGGTGCAGATCTTGCCGTTGTCGCGCAGCCGGCGCCCGGCTTCCTGCAGGAAAAAGAACGCCGTCTTGGCGTTCACGTCGGACATCTCGTCGTACTCGGCCTCGGTGACTTCGGCAATGGGCTTCTTCAGCACCTTGCCCACCGTATTGATGGCGATGTCGAACTGGCCCAGCGCGGCCTGCGCCTCGTCGTACAGCCGCGTCATCGCGGCGGCCGAACGCAGGTCGCCCTGGAAGGCGGCCGCCTGCGCGCCGGCCTTTTGCACTGCGGCCACCGTGGCCTCGGCGTCCGCGCGGGCGGCATCGCTGTTGTAGTGGATGGCGATGGCGCGCGCGCCGTGCGCGGCCAGGTCGCGGGCGATGAGGCCGCCCAGGTTTTTCGCGCCGCCCGCAATGAGGACGGTCTTGCCTTGAATGCTGTGGTCTGCCATGTCGGGCTCCGCTTCGGTTCAGGAGAGAGGCGGGCCGCCTTGCGCGGTGCCCGCATGGCTTCGATGATATATTCCAAAAAAATGGCATAAATCATATATTTCTGGTTGCTCTATACAGAAATTACGAACAAACCAGCCCGCTGTGGACCGCATCGATCTTTTTCGCGTCTTCGCCCGCGTGGTGGAGTGCGCCAATTTCACGCGCGCCGCCGACACGCTCGGCCTGCCGCGTTCGACGGTTTCCGCCGCCGTGCAGGAGCTGGAAGGCCGGGTGGGCGCGCGCCTGCTCAACCGCACGACGCGCCAGGTCGCGCCCACGCGCGAAGGAGAGCTGTTCTATGAACGCTGCCTGCGGCTGGTGGCCGACATGGAAGAAACCGAAAGCCTGTTCCGCCGCGACGCGGGCCCGGCGGGCCTGCTCAGGGTGGACGTGCCCGGCCGCATCGGCAGGCTCATCGTGGCGCCGGCCCTGCCGGACTTTCTCGAACGCCATCCCAGGCTGCAACTGGCCCTGGGCATGAGCGACCGCCCCGTGGACCTGGTGGGCGAGGGCGTGGACTGCGCGCTGCGCGTGGGCCGGCTGGGCGACTCCGGCCTGTATGCGCGGCCGCTGGGCGAACTCGCGCTCATCAACGTGGCCAGCCCCGCCTATCTGGCGCGGCACGGCGTGCCGGCGCACCCGGCCGAGCTGGACGCGCACTGGGCGGTGCACTATGCGCCGCCGGCAAGCGGGCGGCCCGCGCCCTGGGAATGGATGGAAGACGGCGCGTTGCGCACCCGGCCGCTGCCCGGCCGCGTCATCGTGGACAACGCCGAAGCCTACATCGCCTGCTGTCTGGCGGGCCTGGGCCTGATCCAGATCCCGGCCTACGACGTGCGCGACGCGCTGCGCGCCGGCGACCTGGTGGAAGTCATGCCCGCCCACCGCGCCGCGCCCATGCCCATGACCCTGCTCTACACCCACCGCCACCCGCCCTCGCGCCGCGTGCAGGTATTCGCCGGCTGGCTGGAAGAACTGATGGCCGGCGCCTGCGCGCCCGAGTAACCGCCACGCCGCCTCAGCAGCGGCCGGCTCCTTGCCCCTTTTTCAGAAGAACCCCGTCCCAACGACCGGGGAGAATGCAGCGCCCCACCGCAAATCCCCCGTCGCCGAACAACGGCGCCTTTCCCACCAGCGCGGATCCGGCTTTGCCGGTCCGCCGGCGCGCCCCCTTTGAGGGGGAAGCGCCGCAGGCGCTTCGGGGGTGGGCTCCCCTAAACCCCCCGTATCCCCGCAATCCCATGCCCGCCATGGCGTAGCGCCTGGGACAGGGTGGCGGCCGACTGGCCGCCCAGCGCGAAAACGGGAAGGCCCGCATCGCGGATGCCGGCCTCGAACCCCTCCCAGCCCAAGGTGGGAGCGCCGGGATGCGAGGCGGTGTCGAGCACGGGGCCGAGCACGGCGAAGTCCGCGTCCAGGTCGCGGGCGTGCAGGACCTCGGCGTTGTCATGTGCGGACACGCCCACCAGCGCGCCATCGGGCAGGGCGGGACGGGCGGAGAGCCCGGCCGCGTCGGCCGCGCGCAGGTGCACGCCGTCGGCTTCGCGCCACCAGGCGGCGGGGTGCGCGCTGTTGACCAGCACCCGCGCGCCCTGCGCCTTGCAGCGCCTGAGCACCTGCTGGAGCAATTCATGCAGCGAAGTGGCGGCCGGGCCGTCCGGCCATGCGGGCTCGCGGAACTGGAAGAGCCTCACGCCGCGCGCCAGGGCGGCGTCCAGCCGGCCCAGGTAGGCCGCCGCGCCCGCGCGCGAGCCGGCCGAGCTGATGCTGTAGGCGGTGGGCAATTGCAGCCAGCGCAGCGGCGGCAGGGCGGCGGGCAGCAGGTCGCCGACCTCGGCCGCGCGCGCGGGGTCCACCCATTCGAGGCGCTGGTTCTCCAGGCCCTTGGGTTCGCCTTCCCAGCCCGTGACGTGGCAGAAAGCCAGGCGCACCGTGGTGTGCGGGTAGGCATGCACGTAGGTGACCCAGCGCCGCGACTGCGTCACGCGGATGCCGATTTCTTCCTGCAGCTCGCGCGCCAGCGCCTCCAGCACCGTTTCGCCGGGCTCGAGCTTGCCGCCCGGCAGCTCCCACCAGCCGGCCCAGGGCTTGCCCTCGGGGCGCTGGCCCAGCAGCAGCTTGCCGTCGCTGCGCAGGATCAGGCCGGCGGCTACGTCGACGATCTTCTCAGACATGGCGGGCCGCCCAGTCGCGCGCGAATTGGTAGGCCACGCGGCCCGAGCGCGAGCCGCGCTCCAGCGTCCATTGCAGGGCTTCGGTGCGCGAGGCCTCCACGTGCTCCTCGGGGCAGCCCAGCTCGCGCAGCCAGTGGTAGACGATGTCCAGGTAGTCGTCCTGCTTGAAGGGATAGAACGACAGCCAGAGCCCGAAGCGCTCGGACAGGGAAATCTTTTCCTCGACGGTTTCGCCGGGGTGGATCTCGCCGTCGGCCTGGTGCCTGGCCTGCAGGTTCTCGCTCATGTATTCGGGCATGAGGTGGCGGCGATTGGAGGTGGCGTAGATGAGCACGTTGTCGCCCGAGGCGGCCACCGAGCCGTCCAGCACCGATTTCAGCGCCTTGTAGCCGGCTTCGCCTTCCTCGAAGGACAGGTCGTCGCAGAACACGATGAAGCGCTCGGGGCGGGAGGCGACCAGCTCGACGATGTCGGCCAGGTCGCCCAGGTCGGATTTGTCCACTTCGATCAGGCGCAGCCCGCGCCCGGCGTAGGCCGCCAGCATGGCCTTGACCAGCGAGCTCTTGCCGGTGCCGCGGGCTCCGGTCATGAGCACGTTGTTGGCGGGCTTCTTCTCGATGAACTGCTGCGTGTTGCGGTCGATGATGGATTTCTGCCGCTCGATGTGCTGCAGGTCGTCGAGCTCGATGCGCGCGACGTGGCGCACGGCGTCCAGCCAGCCGCGCGAGCCGCGCTTGCGCCAGCGGAAGGCGTGGGCGGTCCAGTCGATGTCGGGGGGAGCCGGCGGCAGCCAGGCTTCCAGTTGGGCCAGCACGCGTTCGGCGCGCTGCAGGAGCGAGGAATAGTCGGTTGCGGTCACGGTGTCTTCCAATGGAGCGGCGGCGGCGGGCCGCCGCCGGCGCGGTCAGGAGCGGTAGTCGGCGTTGATGGACACGTAGTCGTGCGAGAAGTCGCAGGTGTAGACGGCGTCGCTGGCCTGGCCGCGGCCCAGCGCGATGCGCACCCGGATCTCGGGCTGCTTCATGACGCGCTGGCCGTCGGCTTCCTGGTAGTCGGGGTTGCGGCCGCCGTCCTTGGCCACCAGCACGTCGTCCAGCCACAGCCGGATGCGCGAGACGTCCAGGTCGTCGATGCCGGCGTAGCCGATGGCGGCCAGGATGCGGCCCAGGTTGGGGTCGGAGGCGTAGAAGGCGGTCTTGACGAGCGGCGAATGCGCCACGGCGTAGGCCACCTTGAGGGCCTCCTCGACGTTGCCGGCCTCCTCGACGCGGATGGTCATGAACTTGGTGGCGCCTTCGGCGTCGCGCACGATCTTCTGAGCCAGTTCCAGCGCGGCGGCGGCCAGCGCCTCGCGCACCTCGGCATAGCCGGGGTCGGTTTCGGCGTCGATGTTCAGGCCCGACTTGCCCGTGGCGATGAGAATGAAGGAGTCGTTGGTGGAGGTGTCGCCGTCCACCGTGATGCGGTTGAACGAGGCGTCGGCGATCTCGCCGGCCATCTTGCGCAGCAGCGGCTGGGCGATGCCGGCGTCGGTGGCCAGAAAGCTCAGCATGGTGGCCATGTTGGGGCGGATCATGCCCGCGCCCTTGCTGATGCCGGTAAAGGTGACGGTCTTGCCGCCGATGGCCGCCTTGCGCGAGGCGATCTTGGGCAGGGTGTCGGTGGTCATGATGCCGTGGGCCGCGGCGAACCAGTGGTCGGGGCCCAGGTCGGCGATGGCGGCGGGCAGGCCGGCCACCAGGCGGTCCAGCGGCAGCGGTTCGAGGATGACGCCGGTGGAGAAGGGCAGCACCTGATCGGCCGGCACGCCCAGCAGCCTGCCCAGCTCGGCGCAGGTGTCCTGCGCCTTTTTCAGGCCCTCGGCGCCGGTGCCGGCGTTGGCGTTGCCGGTGTTGATGACCAGCGCGCGGATCGGGCCGTTCTTGGCCAGATGGGCCTGGCAGACCTGCACCGGCGCGGCGCAGAAGCGGTTGCGCGTGAACACGCCCGCCACGCTGGCGCCTTCGGCCAGGCGGAAGACGGTCAGGTCGCGCCGGTTGGCCTTGCGGATGCCCGCCTCGGCTACGCCGATTTCGACGCCGGCGACTGGAAAGATTTCGGACTCGGAGGGGATCTGCAGGTTAACGGCCATGACTTCGTCTCATGAATGAGCAGGACGGATACGCCGCCGGACCAGGGGCGGCGCGCGGGGGAAAGCTTCGTATTATCCCACCGCCGGGCGCGGGGGGCCGGCGGCGGCGGGTCAGGGCGCGAGCCGCACCGTGGCCACGTCCAGCACGCCGGCCTCGCGGTTGGTGAGCACCGCCCGCAGCGTGCCGTCGGGCGACTGCAGCACCGACTTCCCGGCCGCCACGTCGCCGCCGCCCGCCTGGCGCGCGGCGCGTCCGCGCGACGGCGAGAAAAGCAGGTCGCCGGCCTGCGCGCCGGCCAGGCCGGGCGCGGCCGACAGCACCCGGGTGCCGGTGGGGTAGGTGAGGTCGCCCAGCGTGGTTTCGCGGGCCAGCAGGCCCTCGAAGCGGGTTCTGCGGCGGCTGGCGTCGAGTTCGAGGTCGACCTTCAGCAGCGGCATGCCGCCGATGTCCAGCGCTTCGCTGCCCTCGGTGCGCAGCAGCCAGCGCGGCGCGCCCGAGGCGGGGTCGGGCGCGCCGCCGATGGCGTCGTCGCGCAGCTTCAGCCAGGCGCCGGCGGGCACGGGCTGCCCGTCCAGGGTGTTGCCGATGGCCAGGTGGCAGCTTTCGAAGCGCGGCTCGCCGCCGCGCATCACGAATTCGACGCGATGGCCGTGCGCGCAGAGCCAGCCCTCCTGGGCCTGGTCGCGCTCGATCTCGGCCGACAGCATCTCGGGCCGCTTGCCGCTGGGCGGGTAATGGAAGAGGCGGGTGGCCTCCAGCCCGCCGATGCGCGCGGGCTGGCCGGCGGGAAAGGCGGCGAGGTCGAAAGAGGAGAGGTCGCCCGGCCGGGCCAGCCGCAGCGTGCTGCCGGCCGGCATGTCCACGCCGGCCAGGCGGGTGGCCTGCGCGAGCTGGGCGCTGCGCCCGGCGTCGGCTTCGGCGTCGCGTTGCGCCGCGAGCCACAGGCTGAATTGCTGATAGGGAAAGACCAGGCCCACCAGGGCCAGCAGCGCCATGAGCAGCCCGCCGGCGCGGCGGTGCCCGCCCAGCCAGAGCCGGGCGCTGCGGCTGGTGGCCAGCACGGCCAGCCAGGTCAGCAGCGTGCTGAGGCAGGCCAGGGAGGCCGCCATCAGTACGTAGAAATTGCCGCCAGGAAGTGAAACCGGGATCATGGCGGCAATTATGCGCCAAACCCCGGGAGGCGCGGCGCTCAGGAGCGTGACGATTCGGAGCGCGTGGCCACCACCTGCAGCTTCAGCTCGCCCAGCGCCTGGTAGAGCGCGTTGCGGCTGGCCTCGGGCATGTCGCCCAGCATGCCTTTCACCCAGGACTCGTGGGCGCGCGCCATGCGGGCGAAGATCTTCTTGCCCTGCGGCGTGAGCTTGATGAGCGAGCTGCGGCGGTCGGACTCGACCTTGGTGCGCACCACCAGCCCTTCTTTCTCGAGCTGGTCGGTGATGCCCGTGATGTTGCCGTTGGTGACCATCATGTGGCGCGACAGCTCGCCCATCTTCATGCCCTTGGGCGCGCGCTGCAGTTGCGCCATGAGGTCGAAGCGCGGCAGCGTGGTGTCGAACTCGTTGCGCAGCCGGCTGCGGATCTCGCTTTCGATGAGATTGCAGCAGGTGAGCATGCGCAGCCACAGCCGCAGCGCATGATGATCGTCGGGCGCTGCGCGGGATTCGAGATCGGGAGCGTCAATCATGGCGTGGGTCCGTACCGTGGGAGCGGAAGGGCGCGCGCGGATCGCGAAGCTTGAGCGCGGGCGGGATGTCGGGTACTGTCCGACCAGCGCCATGGCGCAAGGCGGAGACAGCGAAGGCGAAAAGGGTAACCATGACGGTAGTTTATTGGTAAAAACCCTAGACTTGTTTTGCCTGATACTTTAAACCTAAACTATGCTGCGCGCCACTTTTCCCCATGCCGCAATGCGGGAGCGGTGTTGCAGGCGCCGGTCTTGCCAGGGTCTTGCAGGCCCCGCCGGGCCGGCAGAAGTCTTTCGAACCGCAATTTACAAGAACGCCCCTCTGCGCGGCTCGCGCACGGAGAAAACCACCATGCGTTTCATCACTTCCTTCCTCGCCGCCGCTGCGCTGGTTCCGGCCCTCGCGCAGGCGGACGCCATCAAGGTCGGCATCGCCAACGACATCTCCGGCCCCTTCTCGGCGCTGGGCGCCGAGGCCCGCGACGGTTTCAACCTCGCCATCAAGCAGCTGGGCGGCAAGCTGGGCGGCCAGCCCGCCGAATTCCTGCAGACCGACATGGGCGGCAACCCCGACCAGGCCCGCCAGCTCGTCACCCGCTACATCCAGCGCGAGAAGATCGATTTCTTCACGGGCCCCATCGGCTCCAACGTGGCGCTGGCCGTGGGCCCGGCGCTGTTCGCGGCCAAGGTGCCGTACCTGTCCAACAATCCCGGCCCCAGCCAGCTCGCCGGCGCGCAGTGCAACCCCTACTGGTTCGGCACGTCGTACCAGAACGACGCCTTTCACGAGGCGGCGGGCAAGGTGGCGGCCGACCGCGGCTACAAGAAGATGTTCATCATGGCGCCGGACTACCCGGCGGGCAAGGATGCCCTCACGGGCTTCAAGCGCGGCTACAAGACGCCGCCGGCCGACGAGGTGTACACCAAGCTCGGGCAGATCGACTACGCGGCCGAGCTGGCGCAGATCCGCGCCGCCAAGCCCGATGCGGTCTACATCTTCCTGCCCGGCGGCATGGGCATCAATTTCGTCAAGCAGTTCGTGTCGGCCGGCCTGTCGCAGAGCATCAAGCTCATCGGCCCGGGCTTCTCGGCCGACGAGGACGTCATCCAGGCGGTGGGCGAGCCCATGCTGGGCATGTACAACACGGCGCAGTGGGCGCACGACCTGGACGTGCCGCAGAACAAGGCTTTCGTCGCGGCCTTCCGCAAGGAATACAACGGCCGCTATCCGTCGGTGTACGCCGCCCAGGCTTATGACGTCATCATGGCCATGGATGCGGCCGGCAAGCAGGCCGGCGGCAAGGCCGCCGACCGCCAGGCCATCGTGAAGGCGCTCGAAAAGGCCGACTACCCCTCGGTGCGCGGCAGCTTCACCTACGGCAAGAACCACTATCCCATCCAGGCCTACTACCTGCGCGTGGTCGACAAGGACGCCGACGGCCGCATCACCAACAAGCTGGTGGGCAAGGTGTTCGACCAGTACCAGGACGTCTACGTGGGCGACTGCAAGCTCTGACCGGGCGGCGCCGGCGGGCTCGCGCCCGCCTGCTTCCGCGCGGACCAGGCATCGAAGGCACGCGGGCCGCAAACAGGCCCGCGGCAAGGGGAAGCTTCATGACGTTCACGCTCATCCTCGAGCAACTGCTGAACGGTCTGCAATTCGGATTGATGCTGTTTTTGATCGCGGCCGGCCTCACCCTGGTGTTCGGCATCATGGACATCATGAATCTGGCGCACGGCTCGCTCTACATGGCGGGTGCCTACGTCGCGGCCGAAACCATGCAGCGCACGGGTTCTTTCACCGCTGCGGTGCTGGTGGCCGCGCTGGCCACCGGCGCGGTGGGCCTGGCGCTGGAGCTGGCGCTCGTGCGGCGGCTGGCGCTGCGCGACCACCTGGCGCAGGTGCTGGGAACCTACGCCGTCATTCTCATCGCCAACGACCTGGTCAAGATGATCTGGGGGCCGGCCCCCGTCATGCTCAACATGCCCGCCGCCCTGTCGGGGCCGGTGCGGCTGTTGCCCGACCTGTTGTACCCGGCCTATCGCCTGATGATCATCGTGTTCGGGGTGCTCGCGGCGGCGGGATTGTACTGGTTCGTGACGCGCACCCGGGCCGGCGTGCTGGTGCGGGCGGGCGCCTCCAACCGGCAGATGGCCACGCTCATGGGCGTGCGCGTGCCCCTGCTGTTCCTGGGCGTGTTCGTGCTGGGCGCCATGCTGGCCGCCGTGGCGGGCGCGCTGCTGGGGCCGCTGACCTCGGTGCAGATCGGCATGGGCGAGGAAATCCTCATCCTCGTGCTGGTATGCATCGTGATCGGCGGCATCGGGTCGATCCGCGGCGCGTTCGTGGGGGCGTTGCTGGTGGGCATGGTGGACACGGCGGGCCGGGCCTTCCTGCCCATGCTGCTGCGCCAGGTGTTTTCTCCCGCGGTGGCCTCCAGCGTCGGCCCGACGCTGGCCGCCATCGCGATCTACGTATTGATGGCGGTCGTGCTGGTGTTCCGGCCTTCCGGCCTGTTTCCGGCGCGCGGCTGACCATGAGCAGAACCACAGTCTGGTCCCTGGCCCTGCTGGCGCTGCTGGCGGCGTTTCCGTTGGTCGCGCCCATGCTCGGTCTGGATTTCTACGTTTCCTTCGTGCGGCGCGTGCTGATCTACGCGCTGGCCGCCACCAGCCTGAACCTCATCCTGGGCTATGGCGGCATGGTGGCGCTGGGCCACGCTGCCTTCCTGGGCGCCGGCGCCTACGCGGTGGGCATCCTGGGCACCCTGGGGGTGGATTCGGCGCTGGTGAGCTGGCCGGCGGCGGTGGCGCTGGCCGCGCTGCTGGCCTTCGTCACCGGGGCCGTCTCGCTGCGCACGCGGGGCGTGTACTTCATCATGATTACGCTGGCGTTCGCGCAGATGCTGTTCTACATATTCATTTCGCTGCGCCAGTACGGCGGCGAAGACGGCCTGAACCTGCCCGGCTATTCCACGCTGCCGGGGCTGGACCTGGCCAATGACGTGTCCTTCTACTATCTCGTGCTGGCGATTTTCGCGCTGGCCATGTGGGCCTTCGGCCACGTGACGGCCTCGCGCTTCGGCATGGCGCTGCAGGGCGTGCGCGAAAACGAGTCGCGCATGGAGTCCATGGGCTATCCCGTTTACCGCATCAAGCTCACCGCCTTCACGATCAGCGGCGCGGCGGCCGGCCTGGCGGGCGCGCTGCTGGCCAACCATAACCTTTTCATCTCGCCCAGCATCATGCACTGGACGCAGTCGGTCAACCTGCTGATCATGGTGCTGGTGGGCGGCATCGGCCTGCGCTACGGCGGCGTGGCGGGGGCGGTGGTCATGCTCGTGCTGGAGGAAGCCCTGAGGCTCTGGACCGAATACTGGCATCTGCCGCTGGGCATTCTGCTGCTGTGCGTGCTGTTCGGCGCGCCGCGCGGGCTGGCCGGGCTGTTCGGCCCGCTGTTCGCCGGGCGCGCGGCGCCGCGATCCGGAAAGGCGGGCCCATGAACGCCGCCGTTTCCTCCGCGCCCGCCCTGCAGGCCAGCGGCCTGGTGCGCCGCTTCGGCGCGCTGGTGGCCACCGACCATGTCTCGCTCACGCTGAACCCGGGCGAGATCCATGCGCTCATCGGCCCCAACGGCGCGGGCAAGTCCACGCTCATCCACCTGCTGTCGGGCACCCTGGCGGCCGACGAGGGCCGGCTGATGCTGGGCGGGCGGGACATCACCGCTCTGAACGCCCACCAGCGGGTGGCGGCGGGCCTGTCGCGTTCGTTCCAGATCACCCATATCTTCAAGCAGTCCAGCGTGCTGGACAACCTGGCGCTGGCGGTGCAGGCGCATTCGGGCAGCAGCTTCCGCTTCTGGAGGCCGCGCGCGGCCGACACCGCGCTGTACGACCAGGCGCGCGAGCTGGCGCGCGAATGCGCCATCGACCCGGCCCTGCTGGGCAGGCCGGCGGGCACCCTGCCGCACGGCGAGCAGCGCAAGGTGGAGTTCGCGCTGGCGCAGGCGGCCCGGCCCAGCGTGCTGCTGCTGGACGAGCCCATGGCGGGCATGGGGCCGGACGAAACCCTGCGCCTGACCGAACTCATCGAAACCCAGCGCGGCCAGGCCGCCATGCTGCTGGTGGAACACGATATGCAGGCCGTGTTCCGGCTCGCCGACCGGATCTCGGTGCTGGTGTACGGGCGCGTCATCGCGACCGGCACGCCGGACGAGATCCGCGCCAATCCCGAAGTGCGGCAGGCCTACCTGGGCGATGACGAAACCGACGCCAAGGAGACCGCCTGATGCTGGCCATTGAATCGGTGCAAAGCGGCTACGGCGCCAGCCAGGTGCTGTTCGGCGTGAGCCTGGAGATCGGCGCCGGGCAGGTGGTGACGCTGCTGGGGCGCAACGGCATGGGCAAGACCACGCTGCTGCGCACGCTGTTCGGCCAGTTGCCGCTGCGCGGCGGCAGGATGCGCTTTGCCGGCCAGGACATCGGCGGCTGGAGCCCGGACCGCATCGCGCGCCTGGGCATGGCCATCGTGCCCGAGGGGCGGCAGTGCTTTCCCAACCTCACGGTGCGCGAACACCTGACGGCGTTCGCCGACCGCCGCAACCCCGACATCGGGCGGCCCTGGACGCCCGAACGCGTATTCGAGCTTTTTCCCCGCCTGGCCGAGCGCGCCCGCAACATGGGCAACCAGTTGTCGGGCGGAGAACAGCAGATGCTCGCCATCGGCCGGGCGCTGGTCACCAACCCGAGATTGCTGATCCTGGACGAGGCCACCGAGGGCCTGGCGCCGCGCATCCGGGAAGAAATATGGAACTGCCTGGCGCGCCTGCGCGAGGCGGGACAAACCATTCTTGTCATCGACAAATATGTGGAAAGATTGCTCCGGCTGGCCGACCGGCACGTCATCCTGGAGCGCGGCAAGGTGGTGTGGGCGGGCGATTCGGCCGCCCTGGACGCCGACCGGGGCTTGTGGGAACGGTATCTGGGGGTGTAGCGGGAAAGCCGCAGAATGCGCGCCCGTCCGGACCGCACGGAGAAACAAAGAGAAATAAATTGAAATATACGTTGCGTCTTCGCAATGAAAGCGGGCCGTCCGCGGGGCGCTCGTATACACCTGTTTCAATTCCCTTGACTGTTCTCTACACTTAGCGCGCCGGACGTGCCGCGCGGGCGCGCCGGCACTCCGTGCCTTGCCTGGCACGCGGCGGGCGGTGCGCGTGGGCGCACGGCAGGCGGCCGGTCCAGACCGGCCCCCGCGCCCGGCCGGTCCAGCGTGCCTGTGCAAGGCTGCGCGCGCGCCCTGATTTGATTTATGCAGCCGGTCCGTACCCGGTTTTCGGGACGGGCCGATGTCTTGATTGGCGGTTGGGAAGACTTCGCATGGCGAAATGGGGTTTGCGCAGGAAATCGTTGCTGGCGTTATTGCTGGCGTGCCTGGTCGCGCTGGCGCCGGCCGTGATCATCGGCTGGCAAGTGCTCGACGGCGTGCGCGAGCACTTCGGGCGCGCATTTGCCGACAATTTCACTCAACTCAACCGGCAGCGCATCCTGGCGCCGATTTCGCGCGAGCTGGCGCTGTCGCAGCGCCTGGCCGACAGCGAAGTCACGCGGCGCTGGCTGCGCAACGAGAGCGACCCGGCCGCCCGCGAGCTCTTTTTCGTCGAAGCCGACGGCTACCGGCGCGATCTGCTGAGCCACGCCTATTTCATCGCCAGCGCCGCCACCGGCAACTATTACTTCAACGACGACCAGCCCCTGTCCGAGGCGCCGCGCTATACGCTCAGCCCCACGGCGCCGGACGATGGCTGGTTCTACAACACCATCAAGTCGTCCGCGCCGTACAACATCAACGTCAATCCCGATCTCAAGCTCAAGACCACGCGGGTCTGGATCAACGTGCAGGTCCGCGACCGCGGCAAGGTGCTGGGGCTGACGGGCGGCGGCCTGGACGTGGGCGGGTTCCTGCGCGAGTTCGTCAATAGCGGCCAGCCGGGAGTAACGCCCGTCATCGTCGACGAAAACGGCGCGATCCAGGCGTATTCCGACGCGTCCCTCATTGCCTACAATTCGGGCGCGAGCGGCGCGAGCGACGCCAACACCGTGTTCCGGCTGGTGGACGACGGGCCGGGGCGCGACGCGCTGCGCTCGGCCATGCGGGCGGCGAAGGCCGATCCGCAGTCGGTGCAGAGCGGCTGGGCGGACGTCAAGGGCGTGAAGCAGCTCGTTTCCGTGGCCTATATGCCGGAATTGCACTGGCACGTGCTGACGCTGGTGGACCTGGGGGCGGCGCGCGTGCTGGACACGCGCTGGCTGTGGCCCGCCGCCGCCGGGCTGGTGCTGCTGTTCGCGGCGCTGCTGCTGTGTTTCGGCTATGCGGTCGAACGCCTCATGCTGCGGCCGCTGCGCCGCCTGCAGCAATCGGCCCGGGCCATCGCCAACGGCAGCTACGACGTGCGCCTGCCGCCGGGCGGGCAGGACGAGATCGGCGATCTGAGCCGCGCCTTCGGCATCATGGCCGACAAGGTGCGCCAGCACACGGCCGAGCTCGAAACCAAGGTGCGCGAACGCACCTCCGAGCTCGAGAGCGCCAACCGCGCCATGGCGGCCGCGCACAAGAAGATCGGCGATTCCATTGACTATGCCAGCCTGATCCAGCGCGCCATCCTGCCCGACCGCCAGTTGACGCAGTCGCTGGGCGCGCACCATTTCGTGCTGTGGAAGCCGCGCGACGTGGTGGGCGGCGATTTCTACGTGTTCCATTCCGACGGCGCCAATTGCCTGCTGGGCATCATGGACTGCGCCGGCCACGGCGTGCCGGGCGCGCTCATGACCATGCTGGCGCGCGCGGCCATCGACCTGGCGGTTTCCGAGGCCGGGCCGCGCGATCCGGCCGGCGTGCTGGCCCGCACCGACAACGCCATCCGCGCCATGCTCGCCGACGCGCAGCTGCCGCGCGCGCTGGCGACGAATACCGATGCGGGGCTGGTATATATTGACCGCCAGGCCGGCAGGCTGCTGTACGCAGGGGCGAAGATCAGCCTGTACGCAAGCAATGGCCACGACCTGCGCGAAATCCCCGGCGGCAGGCGCGCGTTGGGCGACAAGCGGGCCGGCGAGTACCGGAATATCGAACTGCCCATGGAGCCGGGCTGGACCTATTACCTGGCGACCGACGGCTTCCTGGACCAGGCGGGCGGCGAGCATGGCTTCGGCTTCGGCAACACGCGGTTCGCCGAAATGCTCAAACGGCATGCCGGGCGGCCGTTAACCGAGCAGGCGGCCGCGTTCACGCAGGCGCTGGCCGAGTACCAGGGCGGCCAGCCCCAGCGCGACGACATTACCCTGCTGTCTTTCCGATTCGAATAAACGTTATCAAGGCGGTAACCCCCCATGAATGCCTCCGATCTCTACGCATTGGGCGAACGGTTCACCCAGAGCCGCACCCTGCTGTGCTTCAACGGGCCGATTTCCCGCAGCCTGATCGAGGAGATCGGCAACGCGCTGAAGAACTACCTGACCGCCGAGCACGTGCGCCCGGCCGAGGCCATGGACGTGTTCTCGGTCTACATCGAGATGATCCAGAACATCCGCCAGTACGCGGCCCTGCGCGGCCAGGTCGACGCCGCCGCCACGGTGGTGATCGGCCGCAACGAGGACAGCCGCTACGTGGTGTCGGCCGGCAACCTGGTGCGCCTCGAGGACGGGCACCAGCTCGTGGCGCGCATCCGCGAGCTGGCCGCGCTCGACAAGCCCGCCCTGAAGGCGGAATACAAGGCCCAGTTGCACAAGCCCCGGGCGCAGGGCGTGGCCTCGGGCGCGGGCCTGGGCCTGATCGACATCCAGCGGCGCGCCGGCGCGCCGCTGGAGGCCAGCCTGAAGCCGGTCGAGGCGCAGGGCCTGGCCTTCTTCAGCCTGAGCGCGGTCATCTGAATGGCGATGGCGCGCATGTCACCGTTTCCTGAATCAGCAAACCCGCAACGGCCCCTGGCGGCCGCGGGCGGCGGCGCGCGCGCCGTGCCGCCCGCGCGGGCGTTATCGGAGTCATTGATGAACGACCTGAACATACCGGGCACCCAGTCCACGCCCGCCATTTCGACCGACGCCGCGACCGGCGTGCTGGCGATGCGCGGCGATTCCTATCCCGAAAATTCCTTCGAGCTGTTCGGCCCCGTGATCGAGTGGGTGGAATCGTACCTGGCGACGTCCGCGGCGCCGCTGCGCCTGGAGCTGGAACTGCTCTACCTGAACACCAGCAGCATCAAGTCCATGATGGATATCTTCGACCTGCTGGAAGCCGCCCACGGCAAGGGCCGCGAGGTGGGCGTGATCTGGTACTACGACATGCGCAACGAACGCGTGGGCGAGCTGGCCGAGGAGTTCAAGGAAGACTGCACCTTCCCCTTCTCGGTCGTCGGGCGGCAATGAAAACCGGCTCCTCCGAACTGGACCAGCGCATCGCGGCGCTGCTCGCCGATCCGGCGCATTTCGGCCATCCGCTGCGCGATGCGCTGGAATCGCTGTGGCGGCACAACGCCGAGCAGATGACGCGCATCGAGCGCGTGACCCAGCTTTCGGACGCCTTCCAGAGCATGGCCCACGAGCGCGAGCTGGGCCTGTGCGAACGCTTCGACCGGCAGCTGCGCCGGCTCGCGCGCATTGCGCGCATCTCCGATCACTACCAGAGCATGATGCGCGACCTCAACGCCGCGCTGCAGGAAACATCCAGCCGCGATCCGCTGACCGGCCTGTATAACCGCCGTGCGCTCATGGATATGATCAAGCAGGAAGTCACGCGGGCGGGCCGCAGCGGCCAGTCTTTCGTGGTCGCCATGCTGGACGTGGACCATTTCAAGTCCGTGAACGATCGCTACGGCCACGAGTCGGGCGACCGCGTCCTGGTGGAGCTGGCCGGCGTGCTGGGCGCCAGCCTGCGCGAGTACGACCTGTGCGGGCGATGGGGCGGCGAAGAGTTCCTGGTGCTGCTGCCCAACACTCCGCCCGAGGCCGCGCAGGGCGTCATGGACCGCCTGGTGGCGGCCGTGCGCGGCCTGGCGGTCGAGGTGAACGGCGACGTGCTGCGGCTGACCGTCAGCATCGGCATGGCGTCGCACCAGCTCGGGGAAACCTTTTCGGAAACGCTCAGCCGGGCGGATCAGGCGCTCTACCTGGCCAAGCAGGACGGGCGCGACCGCGTCGCGCTCGGGTTTCCCCGGCCCTGAATGAAACCGGAACCGCAGTCTTCCGGCATGGAGCCCTGTATGCTTGATTCTCATCTCGGCGTTTCGAGCGCGTCCCCGCCAGGGGATATGTGGCATGTGGGCAATTATCTGGCGTCGATGGACCGGGCACTGCTGCTGTTCGACTTCGACCCCGCCGGTCACGTGTTGCACGCGAACGCCAATTTCCTCGCCGCGGTGGGCTATTCCCGCGACGAAATCACCGCCATGCGCCACGACATGCTGTGCGACAGCATGGACGAGGGGCAGGGCTGCGCCAGCAGCGAGCAGGTCTGGGCGCGGCTGCGCCGCGGCGGCCATTTTTCGGGCACCTGCCGCTATCGCCGCGCCGACGGCGAATTCCTCTGGATCGAGGCCACCTATCTGCCCATCGCCGATGCCGCCGGCGAAGTGCGGCGCATCACCGTCATCTCGCGCAAGTCCATCGCCGATGCCGAGCGCCTGGAAGAAATCCGCCTGCTGATGCTGGGCATCAACGAAACCGGCAACGCGGTGGCCGTGTCCGGCGCCGACGGCCGCATCGTGTACGTGAATGACGGCTTCCAGCGCATGCTGGGGTTTTCGCGCGCGGATGCGCTGGACCAGGAACTGGGCGAGCTGCTGGCCGGCGGCCGGCCGGACGGCGGCACCCGCGAAGAGCTGGACCGCCGCATCGCCTGCCGCGACGGTTTCCACAAGGACGTGCTGGTCTACGACCGCGGGGGCAAGCCCCTGTGGGTCTCGGTCATGGCCAACTCCGTGTTCGACGAGCGCGGCACGCTGGTCAACATCGTGGACGTGCTCACCGACATCACGCCCACCAAGGTGCACGAAGTGCTGCAGCGCCGCGTGCTGCAGGCCATGGTGAACGAAGCCTCCGTGACCGAGGTGATGAACATGGTCTGCCGCGAGGTGGAGCGGCTGGCGCCCGAAGTGCTGGCCACCGTGCTGCGCGTGGACGAAAGCGGGCGGCTGCGGACGCTGGCCTCGCCCTCCATGCCCGCGGCCTACGCCGAGGCGCTGGACGGCCTGCCCATCGGCCCGCAGGCCGGCTCCTGCGGCACGGCGGCCTTCCTGGGCCGGCCCGTCATCGTGCCCGACATCGCCACCGACCCGCTGTGGCGCGACTACCGGCACCTGCCGCTGCCCGCGGACATCAAGGCCTGCTGGTCCTCGCCCATCAAGTCCAGCGACGGGCGCGTTATCGGCACCTTCGGCTTCTATTTCCGCGAACGCCGCCTGCCCGACGACTTCCATCATCGCCTGGTGGATGTCTGCGTCTATCTATGCGCGCTGGCGCTGGAGCGCGAAGAGGCCCGCGCCCGCATCCGGCAGCTCGCCTTCTACGACGAGCTCACCGGCCTGCCCAACCGCAACCTGCTGCTGGCCCAGGCCGAGCAGGCCATCGCGCGGGCCGAGCCCGACCGCAAGCGCGTGGCCGTGCTGTTCCTGGACCTGGACCGCTTCAAGCAGGTCAACGACACGCTGGGCCACCCCATCGGCGACGCCCTGCTGCGCGAAGTGGCCCTGCGCCTGCGCAAACTGGCGCGCGCCACCGACATCGTGGGCCGCCTCTCGGGCGACGAATTCGTCATGCTCATGCCGGATTTCGAGCACGGCCGGCTGACCGCCGCCGCCGAGCACATCCTCGTGGCGCTGGCCCAGCCGCTGGGCGTCGGCGGCATCACGCTCAACCCCTCGGTGAGCATCGGCATCAGCGTTTTTCCGGAAAACGGGCGCGACATGGACACGCTGCTGCGCCACGCCGACATGGCCATGTACCAGGCCAAGACGGCGGGCCGCAACCGCATTTCCTTTTTCAGCGCCGAGATGAACCGCCAGGCGCAGGAACGGCTGGCGCTGGAGGCCGCCCTGCGCGACGCGCTGGAAGCCAAGGCGCTGCGCCTGCACTACCAGCCGCAGGTGGGCCTGAAGAACGGCAGCCTGTACGGCGTGGAGGCGCTGGCCCGCTGGCGCCACCCCACGCTGGGCGACATCTCCCCGGCGCGCTTCGTGCCGCTGGCGGAGGAGTGCGGCCTGATCGGCGACCTGGCCCACTGGGCGCTGCGGGAAGCCTGCTCCCAGCTCGCGGCGTGGCGCGGCCGGGGTCTGCGCGTGCCGTCGGTGTCGGTCAACCTGTCGGCCACCAACTTCCACAACCTCAACCTGCCCCGCCTGATCGCGGACAATCTCGCCGAATTCGGCCTGGCCCCGGGCGATCTCATGCTCGAGATCACCGAAGGCGTGGTGCTGGACGCCACCGCCGGCACGCTGCGCACCATCGCGGAGCTGCACCGGCTGGGCGTGCGCCTGTCCATGGACGATTTCGGCACCGGCTATTCCAGCCTGGGCCACCTGCGCCGGCTCATCGTGGACGAGCTCAAACTCGACCGCAGCTTCGTGCAGGGGCTGGAGAGCGACGACGCGGCGCGCGCGCTCACCAGCGCCGTCATCCGCATCGGCGAAAGCCTCAGCCTGCCGGTGGTGGCCGAGGGGGTGGAAAACGAGGAGCAGCGCCGTTTTCTCATCGAGCAGGGCTGCGCCGCGGGACAGGGCTTCCTGTTCTCGCCGCCGCTGCCGGCCGAAGAGCTGGAAGCCTGGCTGCGCGAGCGGGGGTAGGCATCCGCCTTCCGGGCGCGCGCCCGGAAGGCGCGCCGGGCGGGCGCGGCGCCGCTGCACAGCGCGGCGCCGCCGGGCCTCGTACACTGCGCAAACATCCATTGAGAAAAATCACAGTGTCCATTGCATCGCTCGGATAGGCTCATGCGAAATACGAAAGGCAAGTCCGCCTCCAACGAAGACGACTATTTGTTCTCCGACTCCGGCCGAGCGCGTGGCGCTCGATTTCCTCTTGAAGAAGATGCTGGAGAGCGATGAGACGGAATGAGCGGCCGGCAATCGGGAGCCGCGCCCGGGGGCGCGATTCCACGTCCACGGCCCAGATCGAAAGCGCGCCCGCCGCCAGCATGCTCGACAGCACGACCAGCGCCAGCGTGAAGTGGCTGCTCATGATGGGCGCGATGATCGCCGGCGTGAAGAGCCCGCCGAAATGGGCGACCGCACCGCCGTGCCGCCGTACCGCTGCCCGAACCGGCGCATCGTGTGCCACGACATGGCGCCGCTGGTGCGCTCCTCGTGGCTGCGCGGCGTCTCGGCCCTGCCCAATTCCTTTGCCCACGATTGCATGATCGACGAGCTGGCGCACGCGGCGCTCGCCGATCCGGTGGACTACCGCCTGCGCCACCTGGACGACAGGCGCGCCATCGAACTCATCGAGGCCACGGCCGCGCGCGCCGGCTGGCGCCGCCACGCGGCCGGCAGCCGGGGCCGGCCCGCGCCGGACGGCCTGCTGCATGGCCGGGGCATGGCCTACGCGCGCTACGTGCACAGCAAGTTTCCCGGTTTCGGAGCGGCCTGGGCCGCCTGGGTGGTGGACCTGTGCGTGCACCCGGACAGCGGCCGCATCGACGTCCGGCGCGTGGTCGTCGGCCAGGACACCGGCATGGTGGTCAATCCCGATGGCGTGCGCCACCAGATCCACGGTAACGTCAACCAGACGCTGAGCCGCTGCCTGGTCGAGCGGGTCGATTTCGACGAGGCGGGCGTGGCGAGCCGCGAATGGGGCGGCTACCCCATCCTGGGCTTCAGGGACCTGCCGCCCATCGACGTTCTGCTGATGCCGCGCCAGGACGAGCCGCCCCTGGGCGCGGGCGAATCCGCTTCCGTTCCCGGCCCGGCTGCGATCGCCAACGCGCTGTTCGACGCCACCGGCCGGCGGTTCTGCCAAGCGCCGTTCACTCCCGAGGCCGTGCGGGCCGCGCTCGCCGCATGAGGCGTCCATGACCGACATCGATACCCTGGTTCTGCGCAAGGCCGTCGAATGGCAGCACGCCGGCATGCCCGTATGGTTCGTCACCGTGGCCCGCACCTGGGGCTCGTCGCCCCGGCCGCCGGGCTCCGTCATGGCCCTGAACGCGCGGGGCGAGGCCGAGGGCTCGGTTTCCGGCGGCTGCATCGAAGACGACCTGGCCCGCCGGGCGCGCGAGAACGCCCTGAATGCCGGCCCTGGCGCTCGTCCCGAGGTGCTGCGCTACGGCGTGCTTGCCGACGAGGCCCGCCGCTTCGGCCTGCCTTGCGGCGGAACCATGGAACTGGTGGTGGAGCGGGCGGCGCCTCACAGCGGGCTGCCGGCATTGCTGCAAGCCTGCCTGCAACGGCGTTGCGTGGAGCGCCGCCTCGATCTGCAATCCGGGCGGGCCGTGCTGCGCGACGGCCCGCCCGGCGGCGCGCCCCGGCTGACGGCATCCGCGTTTACGGCCTGTTTCGGCCCCCGGGCGCGGATGATCGTAATCGGCGCGGGCGACACGTCGCGCTACCTGTGCCGCATCGCGCTGACCCTGGGCTTCGAAATCGTGGTCTGCGATCCGCGCGACGCGCAGCAGGCGCCCTGGCAGGAAGAGGGCATCGCGTTCACGCGTGAAATGCCCGACGACCTGATCCTCAGGCTCGGGCCCGACAGGCGCACGGCCGTCGTGGCGCTGACCCACGATCCCAAGCTGGACGACCTCGCGCTGATCGATGCCCTGCAATCGGATGCGTTCTATGTCGGGGCCATCGGTTCGCGCCGGAACACCCGGCTGCGCCGGGCGCGGCTGCGCGAGCATTTCGGCCTGACGGATGCGATGCTCGCGAGACTGCGCGGCCCGGCCGGCATTTTCATCGGCAGCAAGACGCCGGCCGAGATCGCCCTGTCCATCATGGCGGAAGTGGTTGCCGCCAAGAATGGCGTCCGCGATGACGTTCTGGAAACGGTGGCCGAAGGCAAGGCGCGGCTCGCCCACGGCGAGGACGCCGTCCCGGCCCTGGAAGACGGTTCTTGCCGCTACTAGTGTCCGGCGCGCACGCATCATGGATACGCACACCCCCATCGCCGCCGTCATTCTGGCCGCGGGCCAGGGCTCGCGGCTGGGCGGCCGGCCCAAACCCGCGCTGCGGATCGACGGCGCGAGCCTGCTGGAAAGGCTGGCGTCGGCCCTGCGCGGCTCGGGGGTGGGCGCCATCGGCGCGGTGATCGGCCCTTATGCGTCCACGCTGCTTCCCCTGGCCGGGCGCTGCGGGGTCCGGGCGCTGCGGCACCCGCATGACGCGCCCACGCTCGTCGATTCGCAGCGGCTGGCGCTGGCCGCGCACGCGCGGATGCACCCTGCCCACGATCTGCTGGTGGTCCTGGGCGACCTGCCGCTGCTGGATGCCGGCGCGGTGCGGGCCCTGGTGCGCGGCTGGCGGGCCAGGCCGCCGGAAGTCGAACTCATGCAGCCCGTCGTGGCGGGCGTGCGCGGGCATCCGGTGCTGATGTCGTCACACTGCGCGGCGTCGGCGCACCGGCTGCCGCCGGGCTGCGGCATCCGGAAGTGGATGGCGCTGCATCCCGGCAGCGTGGCGCCGTTCCATAGCGACGAGCCGGCCTACGTGACGGACCTGGACACCCCGGAGGACGTGCGGGCCCTGCGCCGGATGCTGGCGCCCGCGTCCGTGGAATGGGCGCGGGCCCCGCGCTGATTTCCGTCCCTATTTAATTTCCGACCCATCTCGGTTTCCCCATTTGCGGCGGATCAACTTCAGGTATATATTTCAAGCCTAAACTATCCAGACCTAAAATCTGCGGCGTCCGGCACCAGCCCGGCAGGGTAGCCGCCTACCACGGAGCGCATACGGCGATGAAGATAGTCTGCATAGGCGGCGGCCCCGCCGGTCTGTATTTCGGCCTGCTGATGAAGCTGCGGGATCCGGCCAACGAAGTCACCGTGATCGAACGCAACCGGCCCTACGATACCTTCGGCTGGGGGGTGGTGTTCTCGGACGCCACCATGTCCAACCTCAGCGAGGCCGATCCGGTGTCGGCCCGCACCATCGGCGAGGCGTTCAACCGCTGGGACGACATCGACATCCATTTCAAGGGACGCACCTTGCGCAGCGGCGGCCATGGCTTCATCGGCATCGGCCGCAAGAAACTGCTGAATATTCTGCAGGCCCGCTGCGAAGACGTGGGCGTGAAGCTGGTGTTCGAGGAGTTCGTGCAGGACGACCAGGCGGTGGCCCGCCAGTACGACGCCGATCTCGTCATCGCTTCCGATGGCATCAACAGCCAGATCCGCACGCGCTACGCCGACACCTACCATCCCGACATCGACCAGCGCCGCTGCCGCTTCGTCTGGCTGGGCACCACCAAGACCTTCGACGCCTTCACCTTCGCTTTCGTGCAGACCGAGCACGGCTGGTTCCAGGCCCATGCCTACCAGTTCGAGGAAGGGCTTTCCACTTTCATCGTGGAGACGCCCGAGGAAACCTGGAAAGCCGCCGGCATCGACCAGATGAGCCAGGAAGACGGCATCGCCTATTGCGAAAAGCTGTTCGCGCCCTGGCTGGACGGCCACCGCCTCATGAGCAACGCGGCCCACCTGCGCGGCTCGGCCATCTGGATCCGCTTTCCGCGCGTCATCTGCAACACCTGGGTGCACTGGAACACGCTGGACACCGCGCGCGGCGAGCGGCGCGTGCCTGTGGTGCTCATGGGAGACGCCGCGCACACCGCCCATTTCTCGATCGGGTCCGGCACCAAGCTGGCCCTGGAAGACGCCATCGAGCTGGCGCGCTGCCTGAGCGGCGCGGAGGGTTCGGTCGAGGCCGGCCTGACGCGCTACGAGGAGGTGCGCAGCGTGGAGGTGCTGAAGATCCAGAACGCCGCGCGCAACTCCACCGAGTGGTTCGAGAACGTGGCGCGCTACGCCGGCCTGGAGCCGGAGCAGTTCGCCTATTCGCTGCTGACCCGTTCGCAGCGTATTTCGCATGAGAACCTGCGCCTGCGCGACGCTGCCTGGCTGGAGGGTTACGAGCGCTGGCTGGCCGAACGCGCCGGCGCGCCGGCGCCCGCCGGCCAGCGGCCGCCGCTGCCCATGCTCACGCCCTTCCAGGCGCGCGGCGTGCGGCTGAAGAACCGCATCATGGTGTCGCCCATGGCCATGTATTCCTGCGAGAACGGCGTGCCCGGCGATTTCCACCTGGTGCACCTGGGCGCGCGCGCCATGGGCGGGGCCGGCCTGGTCATGGTGGAAATGACCTGCGTGACGCCGGAGGGCCGCATCACCCCGGGCTGCCCCGGCCTGTGGAACGACGACCAGGCGCGCGCTTTCAAGCGCATCGTGGATTTCGTGCACGCCAATTCCGATGCCCGCATCGGCATGCAGCTGGGCCATGCCGGCCGCAAGGGTTCCACGCAGCTCGGCTGGCAGAAGATCGACCATCCCCTGCCCGAAGGCAACTGGCCGCTGCTCTCGGCGTCGGCGCTGCCTTACATCGAGGGCGTATCGCAGGTGCCGCGCGCCATGACGCGGGCCGACATGGACCAGGTGCGCGACAGCTTCGTGGCCGCCGCCCGGCGCGCGGTGGAAGCCGGTTTCGATTGGCTCGAACTGCACTGCGCGCACGGCTACCTGCTGTCCAGCTTCATCTCGCCGCTGACCAACCGGCGCGAGGACGAGTACGGCGGCAGCCTGGACAACCGCCTGCGCTACCCGCTGGAGGTCTTTCGCGCCGTGCGCGAGGTGTGGCCGGCGGACAAGCCCATGTCGGTGCGCATCTCGGCGCACGACTGGGTGGAGGGCGGCATCACGGCCGACGACGCGGTGGAGATCGCGCGCCGCTTCAGGGCGGCCGGAGCCGACCTGATCGACTGCTCTTCCGGCCAGGTGAGCAAGGCCGAGAAGCCGGTGTACGGCCGGATGTTCCAGACCCCCTTCGCCGACCGCGTGCGCAACGAGGCCGGCATCGCTACCATCGCGGTGGGCGCGATTTTCGAGGCCGATCACGCCAACGGCATCATCGCCTCGGGCCGCGCCGACCTCTGCGCCCTGGCGCGCCCGCACCTGGCGGACGCGTCCTGGACGCTGCGCGAATCGGCGCGCGTGGGTTACCGTGAGGTGGGCTGGCCGAACCAGTACCTAGCGGGCAAGCGCCAGCTCGAAACCAACTTCGAACGCGCCGCGGCCATGGCGCAACTGGACATCAAATGAGCACGAATCAGCTTCCGCTGGCGGGACGCCACGCGCTGGTCACGGGCGGGGCGCGGGGCATCGGCCTGGCGTCGGCCCGCGCGCTGCTGCGCCGCGGCGCGCGCGTGACCCTGCTGGGCCGCGACGCGGCCGCGCTTGCCGCGGCGGCGGCCGACCTGGCCGCCGAAGGCGAGGTGCGCACGGCAAGCGCCGACATTGCCGACGAAGCCTCGGTGCGCGCCGCTTTCGCCCGGGCCGAGGCGGAGTCCGGCCCCGTGCTGGTGCTGGTGAACAACGCCGGGCAGGCGGTCAGCCAGCGCTTCGACCGCACCGACGCGGCGCTGTGGCAATCCATGCTGGCCGTGAACCTGACCGGCACCTACCATTGCATCCAGGCGGCGCTGCCCGGCATGCTGCGCGAGAAGTGGGGCCGCGTCATCAACGTGGCGAGCACGGCGGGCCTGACCGGCTATGCCTATGTAAGCGCCTACTGCGCGGCCAAGCACGGCGTCATCGGCCTCACGCGCGCGCTGGCGCTCGAGACGGCGCAGAAGGGCATTACCGTCAACGCGGTGTGCCCGGGCTACACCGACACCGACATCGTGCGCGGCGCCGTGGCCAACATCGTCGAAAAGACGGGGATGGCGCCGGAGGCGGCCCGCGCCAGACTGGCCGAGCGCAATCCGCAGGGCCGGCTGGTGCGGCCGGAGGAAGTGGCCGAGACGGTGGCCTGGCTGGCGCTGCCCGCGTCTTCCTCCGTCAACGGCCAGGCCATCGCCGTCGACGGCGGCGAAGTCATGACCGGCTGAGCCGCACGCCCATTGAACGATTCACGAACGGAGACACCATGAGCACGCAGTCCGAAGCACACACCATGAAGCACCACAAGCGGCCGATGGCCGGCTACGAGGCCCGGACCTTCCTGTGGCGGGTGTCGGCGGACGGCAAGGTGGCCACCATCACCCTGAACCGCCCCGAGCGCAAGAATCCGCTCACTTTCGATTCCTATGCCGAGCTGCGCGACCTGTTTCGCGCGCTGGTGTACGCCACCGACATCAAGGTGGTGGTGGTGACGGGCGCGGGCGGCAATTTCTGCTCCGGCGGCGACGTGCACGAGATCATAGGGCCGCTGACCCGCATGAGCATGCCCGAGCTGCTGGACTTCACGCGCATGACGGGCGACCTGGTCAAAGCCATGCGCGCCTGCCCGCAGCCCATCGTGGCGGCGGTGGACGGCGTGTGCGCGGGGGCGGGGGCCATGGTGGCGCTGGCCTCGGACCTGCGGCTGGGCACGCCGGCCGCGCGCACCGCTTTCCTGTTCACGCGCGTGGGCCTGGCGGGCGCGGACATGGGAGCCTGCACGCTGCTGCCGCGCATGATCGGGCAGGGCCGGGCCTCCGAGCTGCTGTACACCGGCCGCGCCATGACGGCGCAGGAAGGCGCCGACTGGGGCTTTTTCAACAGCCTGCACGAGCCGGGCGAGCTGCAGCAGGCCGCCCAGGCCCTGGCCGCCCAGCTGGCCGCCGGCCCCACGTTTGCGCACGGCGTTACCAAGAAGCTGCTGCACCAGGAATGGAATATGGGCGTGGACGAGGCCATCGAGGCCGAAGCCGAGGCCCAGGCCATCTGCATGCAGACCCGCGATTTCCGCCGCGCCTACGAGGCTTTCGTGGCGAAGCGGAAGCCGGTGTTCGAAGGAGATTGATTGAGCCCGCCTCCCTCCAGCGGAGCGCCTGCGGCGCTCCGCTGGAGGGAGGCGGGGTGCGTGCATGTGTGCAGGTGCGCGGAGGATTCGGGCGGCCCCTCCGGCTATGCTGGGTGGGCCCGGGGCCGGAGGCGCCGGCTTGCTGCGGGCGGAGCGAACGTGCGGGATGCGATGGAGATGACTGAGATGAGCGACATGAGCTGGCTGGATTGGCCGTTTTTCGAGGAGCGGCACCGGACGCTGGCGCGGGAGGTGGATGCGTGGTGCGGGACGGCGCTGGCCGGGGTGGACCATCATGACGCGGACGCGGCGTGCCGCAAGCTGGTGAAGGCCATGGGCGAGGCGGGCTGGCTGCGCTACGCGGTGGCTGGCGGGCCCGGAGGGGGCTGGGGCGGCGCGCTGCCCGAGGTGGACTCGCGTTCGGTCTGCATCCTGCGCGAAACCTTCGCGCGGCACGAGGGCCTGGCCGATTTCGCCTTTGCCATGCAGGGCCTGGGCAGCGGCGCGATTTCGCTGATGGGTTCCGATGCGTTGCGCGAGCGCTACCTGCCGCGCGTGGCGCGCGGGCAGGCCATCGCGGCATTCGCGCTGTCCGAGCCGGAGGCGGGCTCCGACGTGGCCGCGCTGGCGTGCGAGGCGCGTCAGGACGGCGGCCACTACGTGCTCGACGGCGTCAAGACCTGGATCTCCAATGGCGGCATCGCCGATTTCTATTGCGTCTTCGCGCGCACCGGCGAGGCGCCGGGGTCGCGCGGCATCAGCGCGTTCGTGGTGGACGCGGACACGCCGGGCTTCTCCGTGAGCGAGCGCATCGATCTCATTGCCCCGCATCCGCTGGGCACGCTCTCGTTCGAGAACTGCCGCATCCCGGCCACCCAGCGCCTGGGCGAGCCCGGGCAGGGCTTCAAGCTGGCCATGATGACGCTGGACATCTTCCGCGCTTCGGTGGCGGCCGCCGCGCTCGGGTTCGCCAAGCGCGCGCTGGACGAAGGCCTGGCGCGCGCCCGCTCGCGCCGCATGTTCGGCCAGACGCTGGCCGACCTGCAGCTGACGCAGGCCGCGCTGGGCGACATGGCCACCGCCATCGACGCTTCGGCGCTGCTCACCTACCGGGCCGCCTGGCTGCGCGACGTGCGCAAGCAGCGCACCACGCGCGAGGCGGCCATGGCCAAGATGACGGCCACCGAGTCGGCGCAGTCCGTCATCGACCGCGCGCTGCAGATGTTCGGCGGCGCGGGCGTGGTGTCGGGCATGCCGGTGGAAAAGCTCTACCGCGAGATCCGCGCGCTGCGCATCTACGAGGGCGCCACCGAGGTGCAGAAGCTGATCATCGCCCGTGAATTGCTGAAGGCATAAGAGGCAGGGGCCGCCGAGCCCCGTCCTTCAGATCTTCCAACCACCGCACAGCACAAGGGGAAAACCATGGAAGCCTCCGCTCACGTCGACACTTTCGCCCGGGACAATCTGCCGCCCGAGGAACTCTGGCCCGAGTTCCTGCTGGACGGCCCCGATGTGGCCTATCCCAAACGATTCAATTGCGCCGCCGAACTGGTGGACGCCATGGTCGAGCGGGGTTGCGGCGAGCGTCCGGCGCTGCGCTGGCGCCAGGACGGCAAGCCGGCCGTCATGACCTACCGCGAGCTGCGGGCGCTCACCAACCGCATCGCCCGCGTGCTGGCCGAAGACCTGAAGCTCGTGCCCGGCAACCGCGTGCTGCTGCGTGGCCCCAACAATCCCATGATGGCGGCCTCGTGGCTGGCTGCCATCAAGGCGGGCCTGGTTACCGTGCCCACCATGCCGCTGCTGCGCGCCAAGGAACTCAGGCAGATCATCGAGAAGGCCCGGGTGCAGGCGGTGCTGTGCGACGTGCGCCTGCGCGAGGAGGCGGAATTCTGCGCCCGGCCGGACCACGAGCATTATTGCAAGGACCTGTCCACGCTGGTGTTCTTCAACGACGCCGGCCCGGATTCGCTGGACACGCTGGCCGCGGGCAAGCCCGACGATTTCCAGGCCTGCGACACGGCGGCCGACGACGTGTGCCTGATCGCCTTCACCAGCGGCACCACGGGCTCGCCCAAGGGCTGCATGCACTTTCACCGCGACGTGCTGGCCATGTGCGACCTCTTCCCGCGCCACATCATCAAGCCGGGGCCGGACGACATTTTCTGCGGCACGCCGCCGCTGGCCTTCACCTTCGGGCTGGGCGGCCTGCTGTGTTTCCCGCTGCGCGTGGGCGCCAGCGCGGTGCTGGCCGAGAAGCTCACGCCCGAAGGGCTGCTGGAGCTGATTCAGGAATTCCGCGCCACCATCGTGTTCACCGCGCCGACCTTCTACCGCCAGATGGCGGCGCGGGCCCCGGAATTCGACCTGTCTTCGCTCAAGAAGAGCGTGTCGGCGGGCGAGGCGCTGCCCGACGCCACGCGTCAGCTCTGGAAGCAGGCCACGGGCATCGAGATGATCGACGGCATCGGCGGCACCGAGATGATCCACGTCTTCGTCTCCAGTCCGCCCGGGGAAGTGCGCCGCGGGGCCATCGGCAAGGTGGTGCCGGGCTATGTCGCGCAGGTGGTGGACGACGAGATGCGCCCCGTGCCCAACGGCGCGCCGGGCCGCCTGGCCATCAAGGGCCCCACCGGCTGCCGCTACCTGGCCGACGAGCGGCAGCGCCGCTTCGTGCAGCAGGGCTGGAACCTGCCGGGCGACACCTTTGTGCGCGACGACGACGGCTATTTCTTCTATCAGGCGCGCAACGACGACATGATCATCTCGGCGGGCTACAACATCGCCGGCCCCGAGGTCGAGGACGCGCTGCTGCGCCATGAGGCCGTGGCCGAATGCGGCGTGGTGGGCGCTCCCGACGAAGAGCGCGGCCAGATCGTCAAGGCGTTTGTCGTGCTCAAGCCCGGTTTCGCGCCCGACGACGCGATGGCGGCGGCGCTGCAGGCTTTCGTGAAGGCCGCTATCGCGCCGTACAAGTACCCGCGCGCCATCCAGTTCGTGAGCGCGCTGCCGCGCACCGAAACCGGCAAGCTGCAGCGTTTCGCGCTGCGCAACATGGCTTAGCGGACGCGGGGAGGAAACGAGATGGCAGCGCCGTTCGTGAGCGAGGTGGAAGTCCGTTTCCGGCATTGCGACCCGGCCGGCATCGTGTTCTACCCGCGTTACTTCGAGATGATCAACGACTTCGTCGAGGAATGGTTCGACAAGGGCATGGGACTGCCTTTCCATGCGCTGCACGTCGAGCGCCACATCGGTACGCCCATGGCCTCGGTGCAGTGCGATTTCACCGCGCCCAGCCGCTGGCACGAGCGGCTGCGCCAGGTGCTGGAAGTGCGCCGCATCGGCGGCGCCTCGTTCCGCGCCGACGTGCGGTTCGAGGGGCCGGACGGGCAGCCTCGGCTGCGCGCGCGGCTCACCATCGTCACGGTGGACCTGCGCGCCATGAAATCGACGCCGCTGCCCGCCGACCTGCGCGAGCGCATGCAGGCGTACCTGATTCCCGAAGCGTGAAGGCGGCGGGCCGACGACGCGCAATGGTTTTTATTGTTCTTCTGAATAGGATGACGTTATGAAGATTCTGCAACCGCCGGATTGGATGGCGCCCCGAGGGTATTCGAACGGCGTGCTCGCCGAGATGCAGGTGGGCAGCAAGATCGTGTTCGTGGGCGGACAGGTCGGCTGGAACGGCCGGCAACAGTTCGAATCCGACGATTTCGCGGACCAGGTGCGCCAGGCGCTCCTGAACGTCGTGGCCATCCTGGCCGAGGGCGGCGCCCGGCCCGAGCACATCGTGCGCATGACCTGGTACGTGACCGACAAGCAGGCCTACGTCGCGGCCTACCCCGAGATCGGCAAGCACTACCGGGAAATCATCGGACGCCATTTCCCCGCCATGACGGCAGTCGAGGTGGCCGCCCTGGTCGAAGACCGCGCCAAGGTGGAAATCGAAGTCACGGCGGTGGTGCCGGGCTGAACGCGCGGCTTGCCGCGTGCGTCCGGGTCTGTTAACACTGGACGGCCCCGCGCACGCGCTTTCGCATGCGCGCACCAAGGAGACAGACGCATGGCCGACACCGCCGTAACCACCCGGGAGATCGCCGTCGCTGCGCACGACGGCGGCACTTTCAACGCCTACCTGGCCGTGCCCGCCTCGGGCCGCGGGCCCGGCCTGGTGCTGTGCCAGGAGATATTCGGCGTCAACGCCTTCATGCGCCAGAGCGCCGAGCGCCTGGCCGAGGAAGGCTACGTGGTGCTGGCGCCCGATCTGTTCTGGCGCCAGCAGCCCGGCATCCAGCTCACCGACGGCGAGCAGGATATGCCGCGCGCCTTCGCGCTCTACCAGGGCTTCGACCAGGACCTGGGCGTGCGCGACGTCGACGCCGCGCTGGCCGCGCTGCGCGCGCTGCCCGAGCAGGAAGGCGGCGTGGGCGTGCTGGGCTATTGCCTGGGCGGCAAGCTGGCCTATCTCGCGGCCTGCCGCTGCGAGGTGGACGTGGCCGTGGGCTACTACGGCGTGGGCATCGAGCAGAGCCTGCAGGAGGCCGACCGCCTGCGCGGCAGGCTGGTGCTGCACATCGCGGAGCAGGACGGCTACTGTCCGCCCGCCGCGCGCGAGCGCATCCTGCGGGCGCTGGGCGGCCGGCCCGGCGTGGAGCTGTACGTGTACCCGGGGGCGGATCACGCCTTCGCGCGCACCGGCGGCGCGCATTACGACAAGCCCGCTGCGCTGATGGCGCACCAGCGCAGCATGGCGGCGCTGCAAAAGGCCATCGGGCCGGAGTTCGATTACTCGGCGCTGTGGGACACGCACTGCGAGTACGAATTCGGCACGCGCGACGTGCCGGCCACCATGTCCACCATGGTGGCCGAGCCCTACGTCAACCACATTCCCACCATGACGGGCGGCGTGGGCCACAAGGAGCTCAGCCGCTTCTATCAGCACCACTTCGTCAACAGCAACCCGCCCGACACGCGCCTGGTGCCGTTGTCGCGCACCGTGGGCGCCACGCAGATCGTGGACGAGGTGCTGTTCTGTTTCACCCACACCACCGAGATCGACTGGATGCTGCCCGGCGTGCCGCCCACCGGCAAATACGTGGAGATTCCGCTGGTGGCCATCGTGAAGTTCCGCGGCGACAAGCTTTGCCACGAGCACATCTATTGGGACCAGGCCAGCGTGCTGGTGCAGATCGGTCTGCTCGATCCGGCCGGCCTGCCGGTGGCGGGCGCGGAAACCGCGCGCAAGCTGTTGGACGAAACCCTGCCTTCCAACACGCTCATGGCGCGCTGGAAGGAAAGCGCAGCGAAGTAGGCGGGGGCCGTCCCACGCCGCGGCGTCCGCGCGGGGAGCGCGCTGCCCGCCCGCGGCGCTAGCGGATCACGATCTCGCCTTCTTCCAGGCCGGCCTTGCCGCCGATCTGGTCTTCGAGGAACTGCTGCACCTTGTTGCCGAGCTGCAGGGTCACGCCGCCGCAGAAGCGGCGGGCGGCGCCGATGGTGGCGGTCTGCAGGGGCTGCAGGTCGCGCGCGAGCTGGGCTTCGTCCTGGTCCAGCTGCAGCAGGTCGGCGCTGAGCCGGGTGTGGGTGTTGCGGGCGCGCTCGAGCACGTCGCCCTGGGCGCGTTCCGGGTGTTTCTGCAGGAACATCAGCAGTTGCTCCAGCTTGGCCTTTTCTTCGTTCATTCGGGCGCGCCGTTGCACCAGCGCGCCGCGCTTGAGGTCGGCATGCGGGTCCAGGCCGGCCTGCACCAGGGTGGGAATGCCCGCCGGCGAGCCGATGGTGCCGGCTCGGATCGCGTGCAGCGCGCGTGTCTGCCCGCCGGTGATGGCGCTCTGCTGGGAGTTGGGCGGCCCCACCGTCACGCTGCCGCCGGCGGCGATGCTGCTCTGGCGGATTTCGCGTTCCACCAGGACATCGGCGCCGGCGCTGATGATGGCGTTTTCGATGAATTTCGCCTTGAGCGACTGGCCGCAGACGATGTGGGCGTTGCGCGACGCCTCCTTGCCCACGGGCGCCGTATCGGCCATGCCGATGATGCCGCCGCGCACCGAGACGTTGCCGCCGGCCTCGACCAGAGCGGCTTCGATGGCGCCGTGCACTTCCACGTCGCCCGTCACCCGCACTTCCATGGTGGCGGCGATGTCGCCGCGCACCAGCAGCGAGCCCTGGAAGTTGATATTGCCCGTGGACAGGTCCACGGCATCGACCTCGACCATGGGGTTGACCTGCACGCCATGGGCGACCAGCTTGGGCGTGCCGGCGATCGCGGCGCGCAGCAGCAGCGGGTTTTCCGGGTCCAGGGCGACGCCCGCCAGGTCGCGCGCGTAGGGAATGTCGGGCGGCTCGGCCGGCAGCACCGGCTCGCCCAGCACGTTGCGGCCGTCGATGCCGGGCAGCGGCGGGTGGCGCTGCATCAGCAGCGTGCCCGGCGACACCAGCAGCAGGCTGCCCAGCTCGCGGTAGTCCACCTGGGCCAGCTCGTCGATTTCCTTGGCGCGGGGCTTGAGGCGGTCGAGCAGGCTTTCAAAGCGGGTGGGCGTGCCGGGCGTGGGCGGGGTGCCGCGCGCGATTTCCACCGCCTCGCAGCGCCCTTCGAGCAGCGCGGCGGCCAGCGCGGCGTCCTGCACGCCGTGCACGATGCCCTGGGCGGCCAGGGCGGCGCGCAGGTCTTCCAATGTGACGGGCTTGCCGCCCTTGGGCGGCGTGAGGGTGAGCAGCACGCTCATGCGCGCCGCGTCCATCTCGAGCTCGAATGCGCCGTCCTCGATCCGGCCCACCACGGCCTGCACGGGCCCGGCGGCTTCGCGGCACTGTCCGATGAAGGCGGCGATGGCGCCGTCGTCCAGCGCCTCGCGGCCGATGCCGCGCGTTTCGGCCAGCGCGGCGATCTGGTCCCAGGCGGGCAGCGCGGCCGGGGCCTGCGCGCCGTCTCCGTTCTGGACGCCGTCCCCGGCCGCGTCGGCCGGCGGGGCAGCGCACTCGGGGGGAGGGGTATATACGGCGGTCAACTGGCCGGTGTCGGCATCGGCCAATAGTTGGAGCACGCTGTCGGCCTGCATGTTTCCCTCTCCTGTCCGGTCTGGCCGGGTCCAGTTTTTAGTAATTGTACGAAATATAACGTCATATATTAACGCAAACCGTTGCGAACAGACAGGAAGGGATATTACGAACGGACGGCCGCACTACGGCATCGGACGGAGCGACAAACCGGCCCGCGGACGGCAGCATGGGAGCTCGCCTGAGCCCTGCCACGCGTTTACGGAGCCCCGCCAGCATGACCTGTCCGCCCACCTCCACGTCCCCGGCCTTGCGCGTCCTCGCGGCGCGCGGCGCGGGCGCGGCGGCCCTGGCGGCGATGCTGTCGGGACTGGCCGTCGCAGCGGTCCTCACACCCGCCGGCGCGGCTCAGGCGGCCGAAATCTACTGCTACAAGGACCCTTCGGGCGTCTGGCGCTCGATGAAGGTGCCCAACGGCTACGCCAAGCTGTACAAGAGGGGGCAGGCCAGGGCTCGCCTGGCCGCCGGCAGGGGCGCGGCGGTGGAGCTGTGCGTGACCTGCGAACCGCAGCCGGGCGACGGCGCCAGCGCCGTGGCGGCCGCGCGTCCCGCTTCGCGCGCGCTGCGCCTGGGAGATCTCAAGCCGCCGCCCGCGCACGACGGGCTGATCGACCGCGCGGCCAGGGATTCCGGCGTGGACCGGGCCTTGCTCACGGCCGTCATCGCCATCGAGTCGGGATTCCGCAGCGACGCGCGCTCGCCCAAGGGCGCGCTGGGCCTGATGCAGCTCATGCCGGCCACGGCCGCGGCGCTGCTCGGCGTGGCCGACGTGGAAAAGGCCCTGGTGGACCCGGCCACCAATGTGCGGGCCGGCTCGCGCCACCTGCGGCGGCTGATCGACCAGTACCCGGGCCGGCTGGACCTGGCGCTGGCCGCCTACAACGCGGGCGAGGGGGCGGTGCGCAAGTACGACGCCGTGCCGCCCTATGCCGAAACCCAGCAGTACGTGAAAGACGTCATCGCGCTCTACGAGCAATACCGGACGCAGTGATGCCCGCGCCCGGCCTTGCGGACCCTACAGCGAGGCGAACACCTTTTCCGCGATGTCCAGCGTGGACTGGATGACCGCGTCGTCGTGGGTGGCCGACACGAAGCCCGCCTCGAAGGCCGAGGGCGCGAAATGCACGCCTTCGTCCAGCATGGCGTGGAAAAAGCGGTTGAAGGCCTTGGTGTCGCAGGCCGACACTTCGGCGAACGATGTGGGCACGGCCTCGCTGAAATACAGCCCGAACATGCCGCCCACGGAATCGGCCGAGAACGGCACGCCGGCCTTGCGGGCGCGCTCCTGCAGGCCCTGCGCCAGCTTGGCGGTCTGGGCCGAGAGCCGGTCGTAGAAGCCGGGTTCGTCGATCAGGCGCAGGGTGGCCAGGCCGGCGGCCACGGCCACGGGGTTGCCCGACAGCGTGCCAGCCTGGTAGACGCCGCCCAGCGGCGCGATGTGCTTCATGATGTCGGCGCGGCCGCCGAAGGCGCCCACCGGCATGCCGCCGCCGATCACCTTGGCCAGCGTGGTGAGGTCGGGTGTGATGCCGGTCAGGCCCTGCACGCCCCGCGGCCCCACGCGAAAGCCCGTCATGACTTCGTCGAAGATGAGCAGCGCGCCGTGTTGCGTGCAGAGTTCGCGCAGTCCTTCCAGGAAGCCCGCCGCAGGCTTGATGAGGTTCATGTTGCCGGCCACCGGCTCGACGATGACGCAGGCGATGTCCGAGCCGTGCCGGGCGAAGGCCTGGCGCACGGCTTCCAGGTTGTTGTATTCCAGCGTGAGGGTGTGCGAGACGAACTCGGGCGGCACGCCTGCCGAGCTGGGGTTGCCGAAGGTCAGCAGGCCGGAGCCGGCCTTGACCAGCAGGCTGTCGGAGTGGCCGTGGTAGCAGCCTTCGAACTTCACGATCTTGGCGCGGCCCGTGGCGCCCCGCGCCAGGCGGATGGCCGTCATGGTGGCTTCGGTGCCCGAGCTGACCAGGCGCACCAGCTCCAGCGAGGGCAGGCGGGCGATCAGGGTTTCGGCCAGCTCGATCTCGGCCTCGGTGGGCGCGCCGAACGACAGCCCGTGCACGGCCGCTTCCTGCACCGCGCGCACCACCTCGGGGTGCGAATGGCCCAGGATGGCCGGCCCCCAGGACCCCACGTAGTCGATGTACTGGCGGTCTTCGGCGTCCCAGACGTAGGGGCCCTGCGCGCGCTTGATGAAGCGCGGCGTGCCGCCCACGGAACGGAAGGCGCGCACGGGCGAGTTGACGCCGCCGGGGATGCTGCGGCAGGCGCGTTCGAAAAGCTGGGCGTTACGGGACATGGCGGTCAGGGCTGGTGGTTGGGGGTTGCGGAAAAGGCGGCGCTGCACGCCGCGGCGGCGGCCCGGATGTCGGGCGCCTCGAACAGGCTGGTGATGACGGCGGCGGCGTCGGCGCCGGCCTGCGCCAGCAGCGGCGCGTTGGCCGGCGTGATGCCGCCGATGGCGACGATGGCCGGCCGCGGCGCCGGGCGGGCGTCGGCCAGGGCGCGCGCCTGGGTCAGCACCTCGAGCGGCGCGCGGACCGTGTCGGGCTTGACCCGCGAGGGGAACATTGCGCCGAAGGCAATGTAATCGGCCCCGCCTTCCAGCATGAGGCGGCCGCGCGCCAGTTCGTCATAGCAGGATACGCCGATGATGAGATCGGGGCCCGCCTCGGCGCGCACGCGCGCCAGCGGCTCGTCGTCGCGGCCCACGTGGGCGCCGTCGGCGCCGACTTCCAGCGCCAGGCGCCAGTCGTCGTTGACGAGGAACACCAGGCCCAGCTCGCGGCACAGGGGCGCCAGCGCGCGCGCCTGGGCCGCGCGCACTTCGCGGGCAGCGTTCTTGCGGCGCAGTTGCAGCGCGCGCATGCCGCCCGCGGCGGCTTCGCGCACGGCGCGCAGCAGGCGTTCGGTGTCGTCCCATTCGGGGGTCACGCCGTACAGGCCGGCGGGGAAGCGCAGGGCTTTCATGGCGCGGAAATCCGGTTGGGAATGCGGCGGCCCATGCCGGGCAGGAAGCTGGCCGCCACGCAGGACTCGGCATGCGCGAGGCCCTGGCGCACGGCTTCGGGCATGTCCAGGCCGCGCGCGAGCAGGGCGGCGATGGCGGCGGCGGCCACGCCGCCCGTGTCGCTGTTGCGGTCGGGCGGCGCCTGCCAGGGCAGGGTGTGGGTCTGGCCGCCGGGGCCGAGCAGCAGGTTGGCGTAATGGCCGGGACGCTGCGGGCTGCCCAGCGCCAGCACCCATTGCGCGCCCGCCGACAGCAGCGCGTGCATGGGGGTGGGGGCTTCGCCGATGTCGATGTCGCCATCGGCCTGCCACTGCGCCAGGCGCAGGTGCTCGATGACCAGCAGGTCCGTCTGAGGCAGCACGAGTTCGAGCGTGGCGGCCAGCAGGTCGCCGGCCTCGTCTTCGGCCACCGCGTCGGCCGGCGGCCGGGCGCGCTGGCCCAGGTGCAGCACCAGGGGAACCTGGCTGTAGTCCGCGGCGATCTGCGCGGCCACGCTGGCCGTCTCGGCGGTGTATAGTCCGCCCATCTTGATGGCCTGCACCGGCATGTCTTCGAGCAGGCAGCGCGCCTGGTCGTCCAGCAGTTCCGGCGAAACCGGGTGGATGTCTTCGATGCCGGCGGTATCCTGTACGGTGAGCGCGGTCACCGCGCCGACGGCATGGCAGCCGAGGCGGGCACAGGTGACGGCGTCGGCCGGCAGGCCGTCGGCGCCCGACGGATCCACGGGACCGAATACCAGAACGAGAGGGGGAGTAAGGGGAGCCACTTGGGACAGCGTACATTGGCGGGGGCCCAGGATGCACCGGCGATTGCGATGTATCAGGGGAACCCCTATTGGGTTTCGGTAAGATTGTCCCCATTCTAATGGATAGACGCCGCCGCAGCCGGCTCCTGGCGCAGCCGGGCCCGGGCGGCCACGAGATGTGAAGAGAGAACTATGCGAACTTGGATGTGTCTGATTTGTGGCTGGGTTTACGATGAGGAAGCCGGCCTGCCCGACGAGGGTATTCCTCCCGGCACTCGCTGGGAGGACGTGCCCCCGAATTGGGTCTGTCCCGAATGCGGCGCCCGGAAAGAAGATTTCGAATTGATGGAAATCTGATACACGGCGCGACCGGATTCCGCCAGGGCTCGTAAGATGGGCTCGTGCCGGACCCGCAACGCGGGCCGGCGCGCATGTCCCCCGCCTTCAGGCACGGACGTCCGCCCGCCGGGGCGGGCGCCCGCGGTTCCACGGACTACCCACTCAAGGGGTCGCCATGACGGAAACTCACCACGAAGACGCCACCACGCAATCGGCCAATTTCGCCAACCAGTTCCTGATCGCCATGCCCGGCATGGTCGGCGGCAGCCTGGCGGGTTCGGTCATCTATATCTGCGAGCACACCGAGCGCGGCGCCCTCGGCCTCGTCATCAACCGGCCCACGGATCTCACGCTGGGCACGCTGTTCGAGCGCATCGACCTCGAGCTGGAAATCGGCCCGGTCAAGGACACCATGGTGTTTTTCGGCGGGCCGGTCCAGACCGACCGTGGTTTCGTGCTGCACGAGCCGCCCGGCGAATACAACTCCAGCATCAAGCTGGGCGACATGGCCCTCACCACCTCGCGCGACGTGCTGCAGGCCGTGGCCGAGGGCAACGGCCCGTCGCGCCTGCTGGTCACGCTGGGCTATGCCGGCTGGGGCGCGGGGCAGCTCGAAAGCGAAATGGCCCAGAACGCCTGGCTGAGCGTAGGCGCCGACGCCCACATCATTTTCGACGTGCCCCCCGAAGACCGCTACCCCGCCGCGCTCAAGCTGCTGGGCATCGATCCGGTGATGCTGGCCGGCGACGCGGGCCATGCCTGAAGAGACGCTGCTGGCCTTCGACTTCGGCGAGAAGAAAATCGGCATCGCGGTCGGCAACACGCTGACCCGCCAGGCGCGCCCGCTGGAAATCATATTCAGCGAGGTGCGCGACGTGCGCTTCGGCCGCATCGCGGCGCTGCTCGAAGAATGGCAGCCGCAGCGGGTCGTGGTGGGGCTGGCCCTGGACGCCGACGGCGGCGAGCAGCCGGCCACCGCGCGCTGCCGGCGCTTCGCCAATCAACTGCACGGACGCTTCGGCGTCAGCGTCGAGCTGGTGGACGAGCGCGGCTCCAGCATGGAGGCGCAGCGCCTGCTGGGCACGAACGCGCCCGACGATGCCATGGCCGCGGCCGTCATCCTCCAACGCTACCTGGACGCCTTGCCCGCCTGAGGCGGCCGGTTCCCTTCCCATGTTCAATCCGCAACTCGACCGCCGCGGCGAACTGCTGCACCTGCTGGACACCGAGGGCATGCCGCGCCGGCTGCTCGAACGCCTGCTCGAAGCGGCCGACGCGCCGCCGGCTCCGCTGTCCGGCCCTGCCGTGGGCGTCCGCGTCCATCTCTGCCTGCCGCCGGCCGCCGACGCGCTGCGCGCGGCCTATGCCGGCGCGGCGCGCGACCTGGGCCTGGCCGCCAAGCCGCTGGACGCGTCGGCCGGACTGGCGAGGGCGGCATCGGCGCTGCCGCCCGGCATCCTGGTGCTGCGCCATGCCAGCAGCGGCGCGGCGGATTGCGTGCGGCGCTATGCGGCGCCAGGGCTGCGCGTGCTCAACGCGGGCGACGGCGCGCACGCCGATCCGCTGCCAGCCCTGGCGCTGGCGCGGGCGCTGCGCCGGCGCCGGCCCGAACTCTTCAACCTGACCGTTGCCCTGGTGGGCGACCTGAGGCATTCGGCCGTGGGCCGCTCGCTGGCGCATGCGCTCACCACGCTGGGCGTGCCCGAGCTGCGCGCCGCCGGGCCGGGCACGCTGCTGCCCGAAGGCGCGGCCCAGCTGGGCGTGCGCGTCTGCCCCGACCGCGGCAGCGCGCTCGCCGGCGCCGACGCCGTGGTCGCGCTGCCGCTGGACATCGAGCGCGTGAACGGCGCGTGGCTGCCTTCGGCGCGCGAGTACGCGCATTTCTGGGGCCTTTCCGCCGGCATGCTGCGGCAGGCTGCGCCGGGCGCGCTGCTGCTGCCGGCCGGCCCGCTCACGCCCGGCCTCGAAGTGGAGGCCGACGCCGCCGCGGCCCTGCCCCTGCTGCACGAGGAAATCGCGCGCGACGAGCAGGCGCTGCGGCGGGCCGCGCTGGGCCTGCTGGCGGAGGCGGCATGAGACTGCATATCGCGAACGGCCGCCTGATCGATCCCGCGCGCGGGATCGACGGCCGGCACGATCTCTACCTGAGCGACGGCCGCGTGGCGGCGGTCGGCGCGCCGCCGCCGGGCTTTCGGGCCGACCGCGTGCTCGACGCCGCGGGCCTGGCCGTGCTGCCCGGCCTCATCGACCTGGGCGCGCGGGCGGCGCGGCCCGGCGCGGAGGCGCCCGCGCTGGATGCGCACGCCCTGGCGTCCGCGCTCGCCGGGGGCGTGACCACGCTCGTGCTGCCGGTGGCGCCCCAGGCCCCGCTGGACGATCCCGCCAAGGTGCGCGCCCTGGCCGCCCAGAACGCGCCCGGCCAGCCGCGCGTGCTGTTCCTGGGCGCGCTGACCCTGGGGCTGCGCGGCGACATGCTCGCCGAATTGGGCCTGCTTGCCGAGGCGGGTTGCGTGGCGTTCTCGCAGGGCGAGGAGGGCATGGCCGACACGCGCGTGCTGTGGGGCGCGATGCGCTATGCGGCCGGGCTGGGCCTCACGCTGTGGCTGCGCCCGCAGGATCCCTGGCTGGCGCGGGGCGCCTGCATGGCGGCCGGGCCCTACGCCGACCGGCTCGGCCTGTCCGGCCTGCCCGAGCAGGCCGAAACCATTGCGGTGCACACGATTCTCGAATTGCAGCGCGCCACGGGCGCGCGCGTGCATCTGGCGCGCCTGTCCAGCGCGGCGGGCCTGGCGCTGGCGCGCGCGGCGCGGGCCGAGGGCCTGCCGCTTACCTGCGACGTCGCGGCCCGCGCCCTGCATTACACCGATCTGGACGTCGGCTTCTTCGACACGGGTTTCCGCGTCCAGCCGCCGCTGCGCGGCCAGCGCGACCGCGAGGCCATCCGCCGCGCGCTGGCCGAGGGCGTGGCCGACGCCGCCTGCTCGGACCATACCCAGCTCCCGCGCACCGGCAAGGATGCGCCGTTTCCGGACGCCGCGCCCGGCGCGCCCGGACTGGAGCTGCTGCTGTCGTTCGTGCTGAAGTGGGCGCGCGATGCGGGGGTGCCGCTGGTCCAGGCGCTCGCGCGCCTGACATCGGCCCCCGCGGCGGTGCTGCGCGCCGCGGCGCCCGCGCAGGCGCCGGCCGGCAGCCTGGGCGAGGGCGATCCGGCGGACCTCTGCCTGGTCGATCTGGACGCCGAGTGGATGGCGCCGGGCGGGCCGCAGGCCGGCAGCGAAGCCGGCCCGTTCGCGGGTATGATGCTGCCCGGCCGCGTACGCGCCACCGTGGTCGGTGGCCGCATGGCCTGGGAGACTCCTGCTTGAAGTTGCTGCGCTTCGTTCTCCGGCTCGTTCTCGTCCTGCCCTGGATCGCCTTCGGCCTGCTGTGCGTGGGCCTGATCTATCCGCTGATCGGCCCGCGCGCGCGGGCGTGGCTGAACCGCAACTGGTCGCGCTGCCTCATGGCCTTCTGCGGGCTGCGCGTCGTGCTGAAGGGCACGCCGCGCCTGCGGGGCCCCGTGCTGATGGTGGCCAACCACGTGTCCTGGATCGACATCTTCGTGCTGAATTCGGCGCGCGCCACCGCGTTCGTCGCCAAGAGCGAGATACGCAGCTGGCCGGTGATCGGCTGGCTCGTGGCCGGCGCGGGCACGCTCTTCATCGAGCGGGGCCAGCGCCATGCCGTGCACGCCATGGGCGAATCCATGCAGGCGCGCTTCCGGCAGGGCGACGCGGTGGGGCTGTTTCCGGAGGGCACCACGACCGAGGGGATGGAGCTGCGTCCCTTCCATGCCAGTCTTTTCGAGCCGGCCCGCGCCGCGGCCGTGGAAATCCAGCCGGTGGCGCTGCGGTTCCTCCATCACGGCAAGCGCAGCGGCTTTGCCGCGTTCGTGGGCGAGGAGACGCTGGTCATGAACCTCTGGCGCGTGCTCGGCGCCACGGGCCTGTCGGTGGAGGCGGTGTTTCTGCCGCCGCTGCCCGCGCGCCATCCGGACGGCAGCCTGCCCACCCGCCTGGAGCTGTCGCACCAGGCGCGCGACGCCATCCGGTCGGCGCTTTAGGGGGAGTCTGCCCCAGGGTGCGCGGGCCCTAGGAATCCGCCAGCGGGTCCTGTTCCTGCGCGCAGCGCACCTGCACCAGCTTGCGGTCCTGCAGCCGCAGCGCCGTGAGCGAGCCGCCCCAGACGCAGCCCGTGTCCAGGCAGATGACATCGGGCCGGATGAGCAGGCCCAGCGTGGACCAGTGCCCGAACACCGTGGTGATGTCGCGCGTGGCGCGGTTGGGCACGTCGAACCAGGGCACGAGGTTGGGCGGCCAGGCGCCGGGCGCGACCTTGGTGGCGAATTCCATGTGGCCGTTGGGCGTGCACAGGCGGATGCGGGTGAGCGCGTTGATGATGACGCGCATGCGCTTGCCGCCCTTGTGGTCTTCTTTCCAGGACGCGGGCTCGTTGCCATACATCTTCTGCAGCGCCTTCTGCCAGTTCGGCCCGCGCAGGGCGTCCTGCACCTCGCCGGCCAGGGACAGCGTCTTGGCCACGTCCCATTTGGCCAGCGTGCCGGCATGCACCAGCAGGTGGTTCTGCTCGAAATGGGCCAGCGGCCGCCAGCGCAGCCAGTCGATCAGGTCGGCGGCGTCGGGCGCGCGCAGGATCTCGTCCAGCGTGTCGGACTTGGACGGCTTGCGCACGCCGGCCGCGGCGGCCAGCAGGTGCAGGTCGTGATTGCCGAGCACCGCCGTGGCGCGCTCGCCCAGGTCGATGATGCGGCGCAGGGTGGCCAGGGACTGCGGCCCCCGGTTCACCAGGTCGCCCGCGAACCAGAAGCGCGAGTCGGGATCGCCGACCAGGTCGGGATGGGACAGCAAGCGATCCAGCGGCGAGCAGCAGCCCTGCACGTCGCCGATCATCCAGATACTGCCGTTCATGCGGGACTCTTGCTCCAGGGCCAGCGTTGTTGAACGAAGCGGCTGATGGTGTGCCGGTACTCCATGTACGACATGGCGCCTAGCGCGACGATCATGGCGCCGATGTTGGGGCCGAGCGCGGTGAACCAGGGCGGCCACTTGCCCAGCATGCCCACGTTCAGGGCCAGCTGGTTGAGCATGAAGAAGCCCACCCCGAGCAGAATGCCCATGAACACCTTGGCGCCCACGCCGCCGCGCCGGGTCTGCATGAGGCCGATGGGCGCGGCGATGGTGATCATGACCAGCAGCGTGAACGGATACGCCAGTTTGCGCCACAAGGCGACGATCTGTCGACCGTACTGGAGCTGGTTGTTGCGCAGGTAATCCACATAGTCGAGCAGCGTGGCCAGCGACATGCGCTCGGGCGTGAGCACCCGCGCGATGAGGCGCTCGGGGCTGAGGGTGGTGTCGATGGTGCGTTCGGGCAGACGCACGACGCTGGCCGGCGGATGCTTGGGCGGGCGCGCGTCGGCCAGGGCGTCGGCAGCCTGGTCGTCCAGCCGCGTTTCGACCACGTTCTTGAGCACCAGGTCGCCATGGGCGAACACGCCGCTGGGGGCGGTGGACATGGCGCTCAGGGTCAGGTCTTTCTTGAATTCGTACAGCGAGATGGCGCCCACCTCGCCGTCGCCCTTGAGCTCGGCGATGTTGATGATGCGCGTGCCGCCGTTGGGCGTGGGTTCCTTGAACCAGTAGCCGCTTTCCAGGCGTTCGCCGCCGGCCTTGCCCCGCAGCAGCAGGTTGGCCTCGCCGGATTTCATTTCCGCCCAGGGCGTGACGTATTCCGACAGCAGAGCCGCCCCGATCATGAGGGGGATGGTGATGATCCACAGCATGCGCAGCAGCTTCATGCCGCTCACGCCCGACACGCGCAGGATCACCAGCTCGTTGCGCTGCGCCAGGCCCGCCAGGGCCAGGATGGCGCCGATCAGCAGCCCGATGGGCAGCAGGTCGTACAGCCGGGTGGGCACGGCCAGCGCCTGCAGGTAGAAGAGCGCCGTCATCGTGAACTTGTCGCCCACGTTGTCGAGGTCGTCCACCAGCGCGAAGAACGTGAAAAGGCCCAGCAGGGCGGTGAGGACCACTGCGCAGGAGCGATAGATCTCGCGGGCGAGGTAGCGGCGTGCGGTGCGCATGAAAGTGAGGGGTAACGCCTAAACGTGAAAGCTTAACAAATCCGGGCGGACATTCGCCGCCCGCCGGGCCGGCGCCGCTCAGGGAATCTCCACCAGCCGCATGCGCCGGGTGAGCGTGGAGACGCGGGAATTCAGGTAGCGGGTGTTGCGGTGGCTGTCGTAGAAGCGCGGGTTGGGCAGCATGGCGGCCAGGCGGGCGGCCTGGCTGGCGCCCAGCCGGGACGCGGGCATCTTGTAATAATGCTGCGCCGCCGCCTCGGCGCCGAAGACGCCTTCGCCCCATTCGGCCACGTTCAGGTACAGCTCCAGGATGCGCTCCTTGGTCATGACGTGTTCCAGCATGTAGGTCAGCACCAGCTCCTGTCCTTTGCGCAGGTAGCTGCGGGAGCTGGACAGGAACAGGTTCTTGGCGAGCTGCTGGGTGATGGTGGAGCCGCCGCGCACCTTGCCGCTGCCCTTGGCCTCCTGGCGCTGGTTGTACTCCCAGGCCTTGCGGATGGCGTCCCATTCCACGCCGTCGTGCTCGATGAAGTTGGAGTCTTCCGAGGCGACCACGGCGCGCTTGAGGTTGTCGCTGATCCGGTCGTAGGGCATCCACTGGTACTTCAGCTGGATGGCGGGATTGGTTTCGCGCAGGCGCGACAGCTCCTCGCGCATGATGGCGCTGCTGCCCGGATCCTGGTAGCGGTACCAGACTACCTGGGCGAACAGCCAGAACTGGTAGAGCAGCACGGCGCAGGCCAGCGCCATCAGCAGGCCGGTGACGATGCGGAACCACGAGCGCCCGCCCCTGGCGGACCGCCCCCTGGCGCGCGGCGCCATGCCTCAGCGCCCCGACGCCAGCGCCTCGCGCAGCGCCGCCAGGACCGGCGCGGGGTCGGGCCGCACGCCGTGCCAGATGTGGAAGCTCTCGGCGGCCTGGCCCACCAGCATGCCCAGGCCGTCGGCGGCCAGCGCCGCGCCGTCGGCCTCGGCCTGCCGCATGAAGGGGGTGGGCCGGGCCCCGTACATCATGTCGTAGGCCGCCGCGCCGGGCGCGTACAGCCCGCCGGGCAGCCCGGGGGCCGCATCCTGCAGGCCGCTGGCCGTGGCGTTGATGACCAGGTTCCAGCCGCCGGGCCGGGCGGCGTCGTCCAGGCCGCCCGCGCTCACTTCGGTGAAAAGTCCGGCATCCGCGGCCGCCCAGGCGGCCGCCAGCTTCGCCGCGCGCGCCGCGGTGCGGTTGACGATGCGGATGCGCGCGCAGCCCGCCTGCGCCAGCGGCAGCAGCACGCCGCGCGCCGCGCCGCCCGCGCCCACCAGCAGCACCGAGGCGCCGTCGAGGGCGACGCCGAGCCGCAGCAGGTCGCCTACCAGCCCCACGCCGTCGGTATTGCAGCCGTGCCAGGCGCCGCCGCGCCAGGTCAGGGTGTTGACCGCCCCGGCCAGCCGCGCCCGGTCGGACAGCCGCGCGCCGCAAAGCCTGTACGCCTCTTGCTTGAAAGGCACCGTCACGTTCATGCCCTGGCCGCCTTCCGCCGCGAAGGCGGCCGCCGCCGCGGCAAAGCCGTCCACCGGAGCCAGCAGGCGCTCGTAGCGCAGCGGCCGGCCGGTCTGGCGGGAGAACATCTCGTGGATCTGAGGCGAGCGGCTGTGCGCGATGGGGTTGCCGATGACGGCATAGCGGGCGGGAGGGGACGCCTCGGTCATGGGGCTTCGGTTTCCAGAGTGTCGTTGATGAAATGCCAGGTGCGGGTGATGACCAGCTCGTCGGTGTCGCGCGCGATGTCGGGCGGGAAGGGCGGGAAGGGGGCGGCCAGTTGTACGATGCGCCGCGCCGCCTGGTTGAGCACCGCGTGCGGCGAGGGCTGGTCGATCTCGACGCCGCCGATGCTGCCGTCGCTGCGCACGGTGACGGTGATGCGCAGCGAGCCGTAGATGCGTCCCCGGGCCTCGTCGGGATAGTTGCGCGTGCCGATGGCTTCGATGCGGCTGCGCCAGGCGTCCAGGTAGGCGGCATAGCGCGACGCCTCGGCGGACGGGGCGACGAACTGCTTGCGCGGCTCGGCGCTGTATTGCCGCACGCGGGCGGCCAGCGCGGCGACCTGGGCGTTCTGGATCACGCTGGCCTGGTCCTGCGCGTCGTTGCCGGGCTCGCTGCCCTCGGGCCAGGGATTGACCGCCGGCCGCTCCACGCCCGCCTTGTCGGCCGAACGCAGCTGGGTCATGAGGCGCGCCTGTTCGGCTTCGAGCTGCATCTGGCGCTGGCGCGTGGCTTCCAGCACGATGGTTTCGGCAGACTGGCCGGTGCGGGGCAGCGGCGTGGAAGCCATCCCCTGCGAGGCGTTGCCGCCGCCCGTCATGGCGTTCTGCGCGATGACGCGGGGGGCATCGGGGGGCGTTTCGCTGCGCGCGTTCAGCAGCACCACCTCCAGGCCGGCGGCCGGCGGCCGCCGCCACGCGGGCGCGCCAAAGCGCCACGCCAGCGCAGCGGCGTGCACCAGCAGCGAGATCGCCAGGCCGATACGCAGGTAGTGCTGGGCGGGCTCGCCCAGCCACCGCAGGCAGGCGCCCAGCGCGGAGGGAGTGTCAGCATGGATACGCACGAGACGCATTGTAGAGCGACTCCCTTCGCGCCGCGCGCGGACGCGGACTCTGTAACAGCTCCGCCCGCAACGGCGGCCGTCCTTGTCAGCGGGCGGCCGTCTCGCGCGGGAACACCCACACCTTGTCGGCCGGCAGCGCCAGCCGGCAGGGACCCGGCTCGCGGCCTTCCGCGCCGTAGGCGCGCAGGGCCAGGGAGCGCGCCAGGTCGTCGCCGGGCGTGCGGAACAGGTATTCCCAGCGGTCGCCCAGGTACATGCTGGTCAGCAGCGGCATGTCGAGGTGGTTGCCGTCAGGGTCGTCGGCCAGCCTCACCTGCTCCACCCGGATCACGGCGGTGGCGTCCTGGCCCGCGACCACGCCGGCGCTGGCCCGGCCCCACAGCGCCCAGCCCGCGCCCTCGATGCGGGCGCGGCCGTCGCGCACTTCGGCGACCCGGCCGTCCAGGCGGTTGTTGCTGCCCATGAACTCGGCCGTGAACAGGGTGGCGGGCGAGCCGTACATTTCCTGCGGCGTGCCCTGCTGCTCGATCTTCCCGTTGTTCAGGAGCAGGATGCGGTCGGATATGGCCATGGCCTCGCTCTGGTCGTGCGTCACCATGAGCGCGGACAGGCCCAGGCGGATGATGAGCTCGCGCAGGAAGGCGCGCGCTTCCTCGCGCAGCTTGGCGTCCAGGTTGGAGAGGGGCTCGTCCAGCAGGATGACGGGGGGGCTGTAGACCAGGGCGCGGCCGATGGCCACGCGCTGCTGCTGGCCGCCCGAGAGCTGGTGCGGATGGCGCGCGCCCAGCGCGCCCAGGCCGAGCTGGTTCAGCACGTTCTGCACGCGCTCGCGCACTTCGGACGAGGGCGTCTTGCGCAGCCTGAGCGGATAGGCCACGTTGTCGAACACGGTCTTGTGCGGCCAGAGCGCGTACGACTGGAACACCAGGCCCAGGTTGCGGTCCTCGGCGGGCACTTCGCGGCCGGCCGCGCCGTCGTAGACGGTGCGCTCGCCGATGGCGATGCGCCCGCGCTTGGGGGCCTCCAGGCCCGCCACGGCGCGCAGCAGCGTGGTCTTGCCGCTGCCCGACGGCCCCAGCAGGGAAACCACCTCGCCCTGGCGCAACTGCATCGACACGCCCTTGAGCACGGGGTTGTCGCCGTAATCCAGGTGCAGGTCTTCGACGGAAAGCTCAATCATGAAGTTTGACTCCGAATCGCAGGGCAATGCCCAGGCCGATCACGACCAGAACGATATTGATGAAGGAAAGCGCGGCCACGATGTCGATGGCGCCCGAGGCCCACAGCGACACCAGCATGGAGCCGATAGTCTCGGTGCCGGGCGACAGCAGGTACACACCGGTCGAATATTCGCGCTCGAAGATCAGGAACATCAGCAGCCACGACCCGATCAGCCCGTATTTGGCCAGCGGCACGGTCACATGCCGCGTGACCTGGCCGCTGCGCGCGCCGGCGCTGCGGGCCGCCTCTTCCAGCTCGGGCCCCACCTGCAGCAGGGTGGAGGAGATCAGGCGCAGGCCGTAGGCCATCCAGACCACCGTGTAGGCCAGCCAGACGCTGAAGATGGTGCTGCGCACCGCGCGCAGCCATTCCACGACGTTGTCGCGCAGCCACTCGGCAAAAGGCAGGGCCGAGAGCCAGCCGCCTTCGTCCACGTCCAGAGCGTTGTCCAGCCACATCGGCACGAACAGGAACACCCACAGGAAGGCCAGGCCCGCCAGCAGCCCGGGCACGGCGCGCGGCACCAGCACGCTGTAATCGAGAAAGCGCGTCACGTTGTCCTGCTTGCGGTGCATGGCCAGCCCGACGAACAGGTAGCAGAGCACGGCCAGCGCGCCGCCGAACACGCCGATGGCCACCGAGTTGACGATGGCGCGGATCAGGTTGGGCTGGGCGAACACATTGCGGAACGCATCCAGCGAGAGCACATCCCAGAGCGATACGCCCATGCCCCAGTTGGACACGAAGGCCCGCAGCAGCACGCCCAGCAGGGGCACCACCACGGCCACCAGCAGCCACAGGCCCACCACCGCGCCGGCCGCCCAGCGCCACTTGCCCAGCGGCAGCGGGCGGGCGCGCGACGCCTTGCCCTTGACCGTGACGAAGCGGTTGGCGGTGCGCATCAGCCGGCGCTGCAGCATGACGAGCGGCACGGTCATGCAGATCAGCACCACCGCGACGGCGGCCATCAGGTGATACGAGGGAATGCCCAGCTTGTTGGTCAGTTTGTACAGATAGGTGGCCAGCACCAGGTTGCCTTCCGGGTCGCCCAGCACGAGCACCAGGCCGAACACTTCCAGCCCGAGGAAGAACAGCAGCACCGTGGCGTACAGCATGGCCGGGCGCACCATGGGCAGGCTGACCGACACCATGACGCGCAGCGGCGACGCGCCCGAGACGCGCGCGGCCTCTTCCACGTCGGAGCCCATGCTGCGCAGCGCCGACGAAATATAAAGGTATGCGTGAGGCACGTGCGTGAGGCCGGCGATGATGACGATGCTGGCCAGCGAGTAGACGTTCCAGGGCACGAAGCCCAGCACGCTCTGCACCCAGGTCGAGAAAAAGCCCACCGGCCCCGCGGCCACCACGTAGCCGAAGCCCAGCACCATGGGCGAGACGAATACGGGCACCAGGATCAGCGGCTCGATCCAGCGCCGTCCGGGCAGGTCGGTGCGGATCATGAGAAAGGCCAGCATGCCGCCCAGCGGGATGGCGATGGCGGCCAGCCCGAAAGCCAGGATGAAGCCGCTCCTGAGCGCCTTGTAGAAATCGGGGTCCGCGAAGATGAAGCGGAACGCGTCCAGGCCGAAGCTCTTGGACGGCTGGAAGAACGGCGCCGACAGAAAGCTCTGGATGATGATGAACGACAGCGGCGCGTAGATCGCCAGCGCCGCGATCAGCACCACCACGCCGCGCGGCAGCGACTGCCATTTTCTGCGCATGGACTGCATGGGAAATCCTGTGGTCTGGGTAAATCGCGCCGGGGCGGGGCCGCCGGCCCCGCCCCCCTTGCACCGGGCGGGCCTGCCTGCCCCACGCCGGCGCGGGGCGTATCACTTGCCTGCGGCCGCGCGCCACTGCTTGATGAATTCCAGGCGCTTGTTCTGCTCCAGGTACTCCAGCAGCGATTCGTTCACGGGAATCGGCTTGAGCGCCTTGCCCAGCTTCTTGGTCATGCCGTCCACGTCGTTGTCGCCCTCGATGTCGTCGCGCACCGAAGCGAGGTCGGCCTGGTTGGCCATGATTTCCTGGCCCTTCCTGGAGAGCAGGTAATCCATCCAGAGCTTGGCGGCGTTCTTGTTCTTGGCCTTCTTGCTGATGAAGGCCACGCGCGACAGCACCAGCGTGTAGTCCGTGGGATAGGAAACGCCCAGCGAGGGGTCTTTCTTGGCCCGCGTCTCGGCATAGGAGCCCAGGATGTTGTAGCCCACCAGGTTCTCGCCCGAGGATACGCGCTCCATCATGGTGCCGGTGGAAGACTGCACCACCAGGCCGCCCTTGGCGACGTTCTTGAGCGTGTCGAAGTAGTGGGGATCGTTGGCCTTGTCCTGCACCGCCAGCATGAAGCCCACGGCAGACTTCTCGATGTCGTAGGTGGTGACCTTGTTCTTGAACTTGTCCGGCTGGCTGGCGATGAGCTTGCCCAGCGCCTCGTGGGTGGTCGGCACCTCGTTCTGCGGGATCAGGCGCTTGTTATAGATGAACACCGCGGGTTCGTAGGTGGTGCCGTAGGCGCGTTCCTTCCAGACGGACCAGGCCGGCAGCTTCGGCGTTTCGGGCGACTTGTACTGCAGCGAGTAGTCGGTGGCCAGCTTCAGCGCCGAATCCATGGACGAGCTCCACACCACGTCGCCGCTGCCGCCGCCGGCGGCCTGCTCGCTGATGTAGCGGTTGTACAGCTCGGTGCTGTTCATGTCGTTGTACTCGACCTTGATGCCGGGGTACATGGCCTCGAAGCCCTGGATGATGGGGCCGGCCGCCTTGGTGTCGGTGGTCGAGTAGATGACGACCTTGCCTTCTTTCTTGGCGCCGTCGATGATCTTCTGATAATCGGCAGGATAGCCGGCGGGCACTGGTTGCGCATAGGCGGCGCCGGCGGCAAGGGCGAATGCGGCGGCGCAGGCGGCCGCCAGTCTGGAATGGGCAAGCATGGATCTCGTCTCCGAATAGGGTCAGTGGCGGACGCTCGCGGCCCGCTTGCCAGCCATCTTAGGAGCCCCCGTCTGTCGCCGTCCTGTCATCCCGCATTCCTCTCCTAGGGGAAATCCCGCAATCCCTTCCCGGAAAAAACGGACTCCGCCCCGCCAAGTCGGGCGCCGAAGGCGCTGGGGGGCCTACCTCGGCGTATCCGTAACCAGCCGGATCCAGTTCTGCACGAAGCGCGAATGCCGGCGCTGGTCCAGGCCGACGAGCAGGGCCGGGCTCAGCACCACGGGCTGCACGATGCCTTGCGAGCGGGCCAGCACCGCCTCCGAGGTCCAGCGGCCGGGCGTGTCTTCCATGATGGAGCCCAGCGCGGCGTGGCTGGACGCCACCTGCTGCCCGGCGGGCGAGAGCAGCCAGTCCACCAGCGCGTGCGCCAGTTGCGGATGCGGCGCATGGCGGGCGATGAGCACCGAGCGCGCCAGCACCAGCACATAGTCCTGCGGAAACACCACGCCGATGCGCGCGCCCGCGGCCTGGCGCGACAGCGCGTAGGAACCCAGGACGTTGTAGCCCAGGTCGAGCTCGTCGCGCTCGATGGCGTCCAGGATCTCGGCGCTGGTGGCCGACAGGCGCACGCCGACCTTGCCGAAGGCATTGGCCAGCCCCCAGAAATTGGAGGACACCAGCTCGTCCTGCTCGGCCATCAGGTAGCCCACGCTGCTGGTAGCGATGTCATAGGTGCCGACGCGTCCATGCAGCCGGACCTGATCCTGTTCCAGGCTGCGCAGCAGATCCTGGCGCGAGCGCGGCACGGTGTCTTCGGTGTAGCGGCGCGGGTTGTAGACGATCACGGCCGGCTCGAAAGTGAAACCATATACTTCGTGGCGCCACACGGCCCAGGAAGGCAGCCGCGCCGCCATCGGCGAGGCGTAGCTTTGCGCGTAGCCGTCGTTGGCCAGCCGGATCTGCAGGTCGGACGCCGAGCTCATCAGCACGTCCACGTCTTCGAGCCGGCCGGCGACGGCCGCCTCGTAGAGCTCGCGGCTGCCCATCTCGCGGTACTGCACCGACACGTCGGGGTGCTGCGCCTGGAAGCCCAGGATCAGCGGCGCCACCACCGGGGTATCGGTGGGGCCGGCCACGACCAGCCTGCGCGCCGAGGGCTGCGGCGCGGGGTACTCCGTGACCGGCCCGGCCGCCCCGCCGGCCGCCCGCGCCGGCGCGGGCGTCGAAAGGCCGGCGGCCAGCGCCAACGCCAGCGCCGCGCCGGCCGCCAGCGAGCGGCCCGCCTGGCGCCGCGCCAGCGGCAGGATCACCCGAGCCGACAGCCCGCCGCCGGGGCGGTCCTGCAGCCACAGCGCGCCGCCATGCGCCGCCGCCACCGAGCGCACGATGGCCAGGCCCAGTCCGGAACCCGGCTGCGCCTGCCCGGCGCGCCCGCGCGCGAAACGCTGCTGCACCGCGTCTTTCTCGTCGTCGGCGATGCCCGGGCCTCGGTCGGACACCGTGAGCGCCACGCGGCCGCCCGCCACGGGCGTGGCCTGGATGTCCACCGGCCCGTCCGGCGCGTAGCGCAGCGCGTTGTCCACCAGGTTGCGCAGCATCTCGCGCAGCGCCACCCGGTCGCCGGCGACGCGGGCGCGGCGCACCTCGGGCGCGATGGCGATGCGCAGCCGCTGCGCGTCCAGCGGGCCGATGTGGCGGCGCGCCTCGTTGATCGTCTCGGCCACGCCCACGAGCGTGCGCGCGCCCTTGCCCAGCCGGTGCGTGATGGTGGCGTCCATCAGGAGCTGGTTGATGAGCTGGCTGGCGTGGGTGGCGTTCTGGTGAATGCGCGCCACGCGCTCGTGCAGGCGGTCCGCATCGGTTTCTTCCAGCGCCACTTCCGCCTGCGCCCGCAGCGACGCGAGCGGCGTGCGGACCTGGTGCGCCGCGTCGGCCACCAGGGTGTTGAGCGTGTCCATCATGCCGGCCAGCCGTTGCATGAAGGCGTTGAGCGCCTCCACCAGCCGCCGCACTTCGCGCGGCACGGGCGCCGCCAGCGGCGCCAGGTCGTCGGGCGCGCGGCGGCGCAGCTCGCGCTCCACCCCCGCCAGCGGCGCGAATGCGCGCTGCACGCCGAACCACAGCAGGCCCAGCGCCACCAGCGCCAGCCCCACCAGCGGCAGCAGGCTGCGCTGCAGAATCTCCCCGGCCAGCGCCTGGCGCGAGCCCAGGGTCTCGGCCACGCGCACCGTCACCCAGCCCGCGTGCCGGCTGGCCGACACCAGGCGGCCCACCGTGGCCACGCGCACCGGTTCGTCGTGATAGCGCAGGTAGGCGAACACCGGCGTGGCCGATTGCGCCAGCGGCAGGCCGGGCGCCAGGTCGCCATAGCCCGTGATGAGGCTGCCGTTGGAGGCGCGCGCCTCGTAGAACACCCGCTCGCTGCCCGAGAGCATGGCCAGCGAGGAAACCGGCGGTTCCACGGTAATGGAGTTGTCCTCGATCTGCACCGAGCCGGCGATGGTGAGCGCGGACGCCGCCAGCAGCCGGTCGAACGCCTGTTCGGCGGCCCGGCGCGCATAGTCGTGCAGGAAGAACACCGTGGCCGCCAGCGCGCAGGCCAGCAGCGCCACCCCCAGCGCGAAGACGCGCCGCCGGATGGAGAAGGATTCAGCCCGGCTCATGGCTGCGCGCCTGATAGCCGACGCCGCGCACGGTAATGATGTCCACGGTGCTGCCCGCCAGCTTCTTGCGCAGGCGGGAGATCAGCAGTTCCAGCGCGTTGAGCGAGCCGTCGTCCAGGTCGAAGAGCTGGTTCATGAGGCGCTCCTTGGCCACGGTCTGGCCCTGCCGGCCGAGCAGGATTTCGAGCAGCCGGAACTCACGGCGGCCCAGGTCCACGTGCTGCGCGCCGATGCTGGCGGTGCGCGCGGCCAGGTCCAGGCTCAGGTTGCCGTAGACCGCCACGCTGCTGGTCTGGCCGGCCGGGCGGCGCAGCAAGGCGCGCAGCCGCGCCTCGAGTTCGCGCAGATCGAAGGGCTTGACCAGGTAGTCGTCGGCGCCCAGGTCCAGCATGTCGATCTTGTCTTCGATTTCGGCGCGCGCGGTCACGACCAGCACGGGCGCGTCCATGCCGGCGGCGCGCAGTTCGCGGATCAGGGTGAAGCCGTCCTTGCCGGGCAGATTGATGTCCAGCACCAGCGCGTCCCAGTCTTCGTCCAGCGCCCAGCGCAGCGCCTCCGAGCCGTCGCGCAGCCATTGCACGCTGTGGCCGGCGCGGCGCAGCTTGCTTTCCACGGCGTCGCCCAGGTCGAGGTTGTCCTCGACCAGCAGAATGCGCATCTCGCTCCTCCGGTGTCGTTGTGGTTTTGGAGAGGAGTTTAAGGGGTATGGGATGGGGTGGGGGAAGGGGCTTGCGGGGCTCGCCCCAGGCCGGCCGCGCGGCAAGCCGGGCGGCTCGCAGCCCGGCGTCCGCGCCGCCGGGCGACCCACGAAGAGCAGCCTCCGGCACGACCGCCGGGAAAAACCAAGGGCCTATCCCTCTCCGCCCGCAGCGGGGCCGATCTGCCCGACATACCGGCAATCCAGTTCGAGCGACAGTTCGTCCGTCCCCAGGATGTCGAGTTCGACAGCGGTGCCGCGCTCCAGCTCGGGCATGCCGCCCACGCGCGTCACCAGCGGCGCGTTGGCGAAGCGCACGAGGTCTTCGCGCAGCACGTGCGCGACGGTGCGGGTGATGTTGTGCTGCTTCAGCCAGCGCAGGCACCAGTAGCGCTCCATCGCGCTCTGGAACTCGGCCCAGGTCGCATATTGCGCGTCGAAGGCGCCGATGATGGCGAACAGGTCGGCGTCGCGCGGCTTGAAGGGGGCCACCAGGCGCGCGGACACGCCGTGTTCGACCGCTGCGATCAGTTGCCACTGGTTCACCAGGTCCACGTAGCGGCGCAGCGGCGAGGTGCTCCAGGCGTACTGCGGCACGCCGATGGCCTCGTGCGGCAGGGCCTGGGTGCTCATGCGCACGCGCCCCGCCTGCTGCGACCGGTAGATGCCGGGCACGCCGTGCTGGTGGAGCAGGCCGCCCCACAGATTGTTGGCCAGGATCATGTACTCGGCCACCATGCGGTCCAGCGGCGCGTTGCGCTGGCGCGGCACCAGGCGCACCGGCGTGTCCGGGTCGTCCGGGCTGCCGTCCAGGTAGAAGCTGTATTCCACGCGCGAGTTGTTCTCGGGCTTGCCGCGCACCTTCTCGCGCTGGGCCGACAGCGCCTGCGCCAGCTTCCACAGCGGGCGCAGCCAGTGTCCGTAGGGCAGCGCGGCGCAGGGGTCGGCCAGGGCTTCCTCGGTGATCTGCGTGTCCAGCATGTTGTGGCGCAGGTTCTCGCGCACCACCACGCGCTCGATGCGGGTTTCGGATTCGAGGATCTCGCCCGTTTCGGGATCGGCCACGGCGTACAGCGAAAGCGCCGGCACTTCGCGCCCCGCATCCAGCGAGAACGCCTGGATGACGCTGTCGGGCTGCATGGGAATCTTGTCGCCGGGCATGTACACGGTGGACAGCCGCGCGCGCGCCAGCTTGTCGAACTCGCTGCCGCGCGTGACGCTCAGGCCGGGGGCGGCGACGTGGATGCCTACCCGCAGCTTGCCGCCGGGCAGTTCGGAGACGGACAGCGCGTCGTCGATCTCGGTGGTGGTGATGTCATCCACCGAATAGATCTCGGCGTCCGCCAGCGGCAGGTCGCGGTCCAGCGGCGGCAGCTCCAGTTCCGGAAAGCCGGTGCCGCGCGGGAAATTGGAGGCCAGGAAGCGGCGCTTATGCAGCGCCAGCGCGTGGGGCCAGGCTCCGAGGTCCAGCAGCAGGCGGTCGGGCGTCTTGCCCAGCCGCGCGCACGCCGCGTCCAGCGCCTTCCATTGCTGCGAATTCTTGTCCGGACGCACCAGCAGCGATTCGGCTGCCTGTGCGATCGGCTCGGGCAGCTGGCCCGCGGCCATTTCGTCCACCCAGGCCTGCTGCTGTTCGGCCTGGCGCTGCTTTTTCTCCAGCGCCGCCAGCGCCGCCGCCAGGATGTCGGGCGGGGCGGGGCGGTACCGGCCCTTGCCGCGCCGGTGGAAATAGGCCGGCGCGCCATGCAGCCGCAGCAGCACCGCCGCCTGCTCCACCGGCGTGGGGGCGTGCCCGTAGTAATCCGCCGCCAGCGCGGGGGCGTCGAATTCTTCCTGGGGCGCGCATTCCCACAGGAATTGCAGATCCAGCGACTCCGCCGCTTCGGCGGCTTCCTTCATGAGCGCCGCGGGTTCGGGCGCGGAAAACGTGAACAGGGTATTGGCGCGCTTGATCTTGCTGCGCTTGCCCGATTCGGACTCGACCTGCAGGCTGGCGTCGGTTTCGGACAGGATGTGGCCGGCCTTGAAGCTGCCGTCGTCTTCGTAAAACACGTACATGGTGAGGGGTCTTCCTGGGCGGCGCGGCGCCGCCGCCTTGCGCGGCTTGCTTAGGGATTGGAGATCGTATTCGGGGGAGGGTGACCGGAACCTAGCGCGAAATCGAGCACTTCCGGCATCCAGCGGGCAAAATCGGACAAGCCGTGATCGCTGCCCTCGACGATGCGCTGCCGGCAGCCCGCGTAATGGGCGCGCATCTCGCGCCAGTCCAGCACTTCGTCGCCGGTGGCGGCCACCAGGAAGTAGCGGTCCGGCTGCGTGACCCGGGCCGGCTGGATGGCGGCGAGTTCGTCCACGTATTCGGGACGGAAGACGAACGGCGCGTCGGAATGATACATGCGGTGCTCGCCCACCTGCGTCGCCAGGTCGCGCGGCGCATGCACTGCCGGGTTGAGCAGCACGGCCTTGCAGCCGAGCTGTTCGGCCAGCCAGGTGGCGTAATAGCCGCCCAGCGACGAGCCGACCACGGTCAGCGCGCGGGGCGAGTCGGCGCCCTGCAGTTGGCGCCGCGCGATGCCCATGGCCAGCGCGATCGCCTCGCGCGGGCTGGCCGGCAGCTGCGGGCAGGCCCATGCGTCGGCCAGCCCGCGCTGCGTCATGGCGTCGGCCATCATGCGGGCCTTGAACGAGTCGGGCGAGGAGCGGAAACCGTGCAGATAGAGAATCATGGAAAGTCCTCGCTACGGTTGCGCGCCGTAAGCCGGGCCATGGGCTGCGCCCTGGCGGGCCGGGGCGGCGCTCAAGCGCGCTCCCGCAGGGCGTCGAGCAGCTTGCCGTGCACGCCGCCGAAGCCGCCATTGCTCATGACCAGGATGTGGTCGCCGGGCCGTGCCACGCCGGCCACGGCCGCCACCAGGCGGTCCAGGTCGTCGTAGCTGGAAGCGCGCGCGCCCAGCGGCGCCAGCACCTCGGACGGATGCCAGCCCAGCGCATGCTTGCCCGAGTAGGTGCCGAAGCAGAACACCAGGTCCGCGCCGTCCAGCGCCTCGGGCAGCCGGGCCGCCATGCTGCCCAGTTTCATGGTGTTGGAGCGCGGCTCCAGCACGGCCAGGATGCGGGCCTCGCCCACCTGGCGGCGCAGGCCCGCGATCGTGGTGGCGATGGCCGTGGGATGATGGGCGAAGTCGTCGTAGACCCGGATGCCGTTGACCGTGCCGCGCAGCTCCATGCGGCGCTTCACGCCGCCGAAGCGCGACAGCGCCTCCACGCCCTGGGCCGCCGCCACGCCGGCGTGCTCGGCGGCCGCCAGCGCGGCCAGCGCGTTCATGCGGTTGTGCTCGCCCGTGAGACTCCACCGCACCGTGCCCACGGTTTCGCTCTGGCGGCGCACCTCGAACGCGCCGGTTTCATCGGGTTCTCCGGCCTGCCAGGCGCCATCGGGGCCGAACGTTACGGTTTCCGACCAGCAGCCGCGTTCCAGCACGCGGTCCAGCGCCTCGGAGCGGGCTGGACGCACGATGCGGCCCGCGCCGGGAATGGTGCGCACCAGGTGGTGGAATTGCGTTTCGATGGCCGCCAGATCGGGAAAGATGTCGGCGTGATCGAATTCCAGGTTGTTCAGGATGGCGGTGCGCGGGCGGTAGTGCACGAACTTGGAACGCTTGTCGAAGAAAGCCGTGTCGTATTCGTCGGCCTCGATGACGAAGAGCGGGCGCGCCGGATCGTAGCGGGCCGAGACGCGCAGGTCCTGCGCCACGCCGCCGATCAGGAAATTGGGCGCCAGGCCGGCCGTTTCGAGTATCCAGGCCAGCATGGAGCTGGTGGTGGTCTTGCCGTGCGTGCCGGCCACGGCCAGCACGTGCGCGCCGGGCAGGATGTTGTCGCCCAGCCATTGCGGGCCCGACACATAGCGCGCGCCCGAGTCCAGAATGGCCTCCATCAGCGGGTTGCCGCGGCTGACCACGTTGCCGATCACGAACAGATCGGGCTCGAGCGCGAGCTGCTCCGGCCCGTAGCCTTCGATCAGCTCGATTCCCTGCTCGGCCAGTTGCGTGCTCATGGGCGGATAGACGCCCGCGTCGCAGCCGGTGACTTTGTGGCCGGCCGCCCGGGCAATGAGCGCCAGGCCGCCCATGAAGGTGCCGCAGATGCCAAGTATGTGCAGATGCATGAATCAATCTCCTGCCCGCATTGTATATATAGCGGCGCGCCCGCCCGACGGGCCAGGGTGGGCGAGGCGGGGCGCAGCGGTTATGATCGCGCCATGAACCGACGCCTATTCCTCTCCGCGGCGGCCGCCGGCGCGGCCGTGCTCGCAGCCGGCGCGCCCGGCCGCGCCGGCGCTTCCGACGACGCGGTCGCCACGCTGATGGCCCTCAGGCTGCCCGCGCTGGCGGGCGGCACGCATGCGCTGGCCGAGTTCAAGGGCCAGCCCATGGTGGTCAATTTCTGGGCAACGTGGTGCGCTCCCTGCGTGCGCGAAATGCCCGAACTCGATGCCCTGCAAAAAAAATACCCTCACGTGCGCTTTGTCGGCTTCGGCGTGGATCGCGAAGAGAACATGCGCAAATTCGTCGAGAAAGTGCAGGTTTCCTATCCGCTCTGGGTTGCCGGGGCCGGCGCCATCGATCTCTTGCGCAAGCTCGGAAATCCGGCTGGCGGCCTGCCTTTTACGGTGGTTTTCAATGCAGATGGCAGCATTAACCGCAAAATACTCGGGGAAATCAAAGTAGACGATCTCGACCGCACGCTGTCGGGCATCAAGGCGTGAAGTGGTTGGACAAATAGGCGGAATTGGCGTAAAAAGCTGGTTTATCGTCCGTTTTGCCCACATTTCGTAATTTTCGTCGGTTGGCAATCCACCCTTTGGCACGCGCATGGCGCAGAACATACTGGTACTGCATGGCCCGAATCTGAACCTGCTCGGCACCCGGGAACCGCATATCTATGGCAGCCTCACGCTGGCCCAGATCGATGAGCGGCTCGAAACGCTGGCAGGGGAACTGGGCGCCAGGCTGACGGCGTGGCAGGGCAATCACGAGGGCGCGCTGGTGGATCGCATCCAGGCGGCCCGCCAGGACGGAACCGACTTCATCATCATCAATGCGGCGGCGTACACGCACACCAGCGTTGCGATCCGCGACGCCCTGGCCGCGGTCGCCATCCCATTTATTGAAGTACATTTGTCCAATCTGTATAAGCGGGAGCCCTTCAGGCATCACTCTTATCTGTCCGATCTCGCGGTGGGCCTGATCTCCGGCCTGGGCGCGGACGGCTACGAGGCGGCCCTGCGCTACGCAGTGCGGCACTGACTCGCACCACTCAATCAAAGCATCTACATCTTCATGCGGCACGGACCCGACGCAGGGCCGTTGCCAAAGACACTTTCGGGAAGCAGCTTCTATGGATCTTCGAAAACTCAAAACCCTGATCGACCTGGTGGCTGAATCGGGAATCGCCGAGCTGGAAATCACCGAAGGCGAAGGCAAGGTTCGCATCGTCAAATTCTCGCAAGCCTTGCAGCCCGTGGCCTATCACCAGCCCGAAGCCGGCGTGCCCGCTGCTCCCGTGGCCGCGCCCGCGGCGCCGGCCGCGCCCGCGCCGGCCGCCGAGGCCGCGCCCGCCGTGCAGGGCCACGTCGTGAAGGCGCCCATGGTGGGCACCTTCTACCGCGCGCCCAATCCGGGCGCCGCGCCCTTCGTGGACGTGGGCCAGTCGGTCAAGGAAGGCGATCCGCTGTGCATCATCGAAGCCATGAAACTGCTCAACGAGATCGAAGCCGACAAGTCCGGCGTCATCAAGGAAATCCTGGTCGAGAACGGCGAACCCGTCGAATACGGTCAACCCCTGTTCGTCATTGGCTGATAGCTGAAAATGTTCGAGAAAATCCTGATCGCCAATCGGGGCGAAATCGCCTTGCGCATTCAGCGCGCCTGCCGCGAGCTGGGCATCAAGACCGTGGTGGTGCACTCCGAGGCAGACCGCGAAGCCAAGTACGTGCGCCTGGCCGATGAATCCGTTTGCATCGGGCCCGCGCCTTCGCGCGAAAGCTACCTGAACATGCCGGCCATCATCTCGGCGGCGGAGGTCACCGATTCCGAGGCCATCCACCCCGGTTACGGCTTCCTGTCCGAGAACGCCGATTTCGCCGACCGCGTCGAAAAGAGCGGATTCGTCTTCATCGGCCCGCGTTCCGACACCATCCGCCTCATGGGCGACAAGGTCAGCGCCAAGCGCGCCATGATCGAGGCCGGCGTGCCCGTGGTGCCGGGCTCGGAAGGCGCGTTGCCCGACGATCCCCAGGAAATCCTGCGCATTGCGCGCGAAGTCGGCTACCCGGTCATCATCAAGGCCGCCGGCGGCGGCGGCGGGCGCGGCATGCGCGTGGTCTATACCGAGGCCGCGCTGCTCAACGCCGTCACCATGACGCGCTCCGAGGCGGGCGCCGCGTTCAACAATCCGGAAGTCTATATGGAGAAGTTCCTCGAGAACCCTCGCCATATCGAAATCCAGGTGCTGGCCGACGGCGGGCGCAACGCGGTCTGGCTGGGCGAGCGCGACTGCTCCATGCAGCGCCGCCACCAGAAGGTCATCGAGGAAGCGCCGGCGCCCGGCATCCCGCGCCGCCTCATCGAGCGCATCGGCGACCGCTGCGCCGACGCCTGCCGCAAAATGGGCTATCGCGGCGCGGGCACGTTCGAATTCCTGTATGAAAACGGCGAGTTCTATTTCATCGAAATGAACACCCGCATCCAGGTCGAGCACCCCGTCACCGAGCTCATCACCGGCGTCGACCTGGTGCAGCAGCAGATCCTCATCGCCGCGGGCGAGAAGTTCACGCTGCGCCAGCGCGACATCGCTTTCAAGGGCCATGCGATCGAATGCCGCATCAACGCGGAAGATCCCTTCCGCTTCGTGCCCAGCCCCGGACGCATCACCAACTGGCACACGCCGGGCGGCCCGGGCGTGCGCATCGACTCGCATGCGTTCAACGGCTATTTCGTGCCGCCGAACTATGATTCCATGATCGCCAAGGTCATCACCTACGGCGACACGCGCGATCAGGCGCTGGCCCGCATGCGCATTGCGCTGTCGGAAATGGTGGTCGAAGGCATTTCCACCAACATCCCGCTGCACCGGGAAATGCTGCAGGATGCCCGCTTCATCGAAGGCGGCACCAGCATCCATTATCTGGAGCAGCGGCTGTCCCAGCGTCCCTGACGGGCGCTGGCGGGGCCCGGCCCCACTGCCGCCGCGCGGGGCGCGCGGCGCAACCCGATACACGGCCGAGCGGGCCGCGGCGCAAGCCGCGGCCCTTTGGCCGAATGGAAGAAGACTCATGCGTGAACTCGTGCTCCATTGCCAGGAGGCGCAGGCCGAAGCCCTCTCCGATGCCTTGCTGGAGGCGGGCGTGCTTTCCGTTTCCGTCGAGGACGCCGACTTCGGCACCGAAGACGAGCGTCCCCTCTTCGGCGAGCCGGGCACCGAGCCCGACGTGCAGGCCTGGGAGCGCAATCGCGTCGTGGCCCTGCTGCCCGACGGCGCCGATCCGGCGCAGATCGTCGAAGAAGCCGCGCAGGGCGCCGGGCTGGCCCCCGCGCTGTTCGCCGGCTGGACCCTGCGCGACGTGCCCGATGCCGACTGGGTGCGGCTGACCCAGTCGCAATTCGGCCCCATCCACATCGCCAAGCGGCTGTGGATCGTGCCGAGCTGGCACCGAGACGATCCCGGCGTGCCCGGCCTCGCCGCCGAAGACGGCGCCATCCACATCGAACTCGACCCCGGGCTGGCCTTCGGCACCGGCAGCCATCCCACCACGCATCTCTGCCTCGCCTGGCTGGAATCGGAACTGCCCGCGGGCGCGACCCTGCTCGATTATGGCTGCGGCTCCGGCATCCTGGCGATCGCCGCCCGCAAGCTGGGCGCCGGGCCGACGCTGGCCGTGGACATCGATCCGCAGGCTGTCCAGAGCACGCAATTCAACGCCGGGGTCAACGGCGTGGAGCTTCAGGCCATGCTGCCCGACGCGCTGCCGGCGGGCTCGTTCCAGGTGGTGGTGGCCAACATTCTCTCCAACCCCTTGAAGGTGCTGGCGCCCATGCTGGCCGGCCGCGTCGCCGGGGGCGGCGACCTGGTCCTGTCCGGTGTGCTGGAGCGCCAGGCCGAGGAAGTCGCCGCCGCGTATGCGCCCTGGATGCGCATGTCGGTCTGGCGCGCGCTCGATGGCTGGGTCTGCCTGCATGGCCGCAAAGCCTGATTGCCGTCTCCGGGGGAGGGCGTCATGGCGCTGATCACCCGCTGCCCGCAATGCGGCGCTGCCTTCCGCGTGGTGCCCGACCAGCTTCGGGTGCGCAACGGGCTGGTGCGCTGCGGAGCATGCTCCACCGTGTTCGACGGCCGGGCCTGCCTGGTGTCCGGGCCCGGCGCGCTCGCATCCGGCTCCGTCACGCCGCCACCGCCGCCCGCATCCGCCCCGGTGTTGTCCGCGCCGCCCCGGCCGGCTCCGCCGCCCTGGGATGAAGACGAGGCCGCGCCCGCGCCGTCTCCAGCCGTGCTGCGTGGCCGCGAGGACATCCGCCGCCACGCGCCGGCCGAAGAAATCCTGCCCGAAGAAATCCTGCCCGAAGACCCATACCCGGACGAGGACGCCGACCGCGCCGAAGACGGCTGGCGGTCGCCCGCGATCGCGCCGGAGCCGGCGCCTGCGCCCGCTGTTTTCCGCCAGGGGCGCCGCGCCGAGCCCGGCCTGGGCGTGGCCGCTGCCGCGGCGGGCCGCGACGCCGGGCCCCGCCTGTACGCCGGCGACGCGGAAGACGGGTACGAGGCCGGAGCGGCCGACGCCGGCCTGGAATCCGTCTATGGCGATGCGCGCACGCGCTACTCCAGCGCCACCGACGCGGGCCGGGCGCCGCCCGCCTTCCTGGACCAGGACCGCGAAGACCGCCGCGGCCTGCTGCGCCGGTTCTGGGGCGCCGGCTGCCTGCTGGCCCTGCTGGCGCTGGCGTTGCAGCTTTTGTACGTCTATCGCAGCGACGTGGCCATGGCGGCGCCGGCGCTGCGGCCCGTGCTGGAGGCGGCCTGCCGGCCGCTGGGCTGCGCCGTGGGCTATGCGCGCCGCCTGGAGCGCATTTCGATTTCCGACTCTTCGCTGCAGCCGCCGCGCGGCGCGGCCGCCGAAGAGGGCCGCGCCCGCCTGGTGCTGCGCCTCGCCTTGCGCAACCGCTACGACAAACCCCAGCACTGGCCGGCACTGGTGCTGGATCTGACCGATCTTTCGGACACGGTCGTTGTGCGCAAGGTGCTGATGCCCGAGGATTACCTCACGCCCGAACAGCTCCGCGGCCCGTTCGGCCCCGGCGGAGAAGTCCGGCTCTCCGTGCCGCTCGACGTGACGGGCGTACAGGTCAACGGCTACCAACTCGACAAGTTCTTTCCCTGAAGGATGACAGCATGACGGCTCCCGTATTGGTTTGCGGCTCCATGGCGTTCGACACCATCGCGGTGTTCGAAGGCCGTTTCAAAGAACACATCCTGGCCGACCGCATCCAGTCGCTGAGCGTATCGTTCCTCGTGCCCAGCATGCGCAAGGAATATGGCGGCTGCTCGGGCAACATCGCCTACAACATGAAGCTGCTGGGCGGCAATCCGGTGCCCGTGGCCACCGTGGGCGAAGACGCGGGCGAATACCTCGACCGCCTCAGGCAGCTCGGCATCGACGTCAGCCGGGTCAAGGTCGTGCCCGGCACCTTCACCGCGCAGTGCTTCATCACCACCGACCTGGACGACAGCCAGATCGCGGCCTTCCACCCCGGCGCCATGGCGTATGCCGCCGAGAACGACCTGAGCGGCGCCCAGGCCGCCTGGGCCATCGTGGCGCCCGACGCCAAGGAAGGCATGTTCGCCCATGCCGAGCGCCTGCGCGCCCAGGGCATTCCGTTCATCTTCGACCTGGGCCAGGCCATGCCGCTTTTCGACGGCGCCGACCTGGAGCGCATGCTGGGCATGGCCCATGCGCTGACCGTCAACGATTACGAGGCGGGCGTGGTGGAGCAGCGCACCGGCCGCTCCATGGCCGATATCGCCCGCGGCCTGCAAGCGGTGGTGGTGACGCGCGGCGCCGAGGGCGCGCTCCTCATGACCGGCGGCCAGACCTTCCACATCGAGCCGGTGCGCGCCGCCGCCGTGGTGGATCCCACCGGCTGCGGCGACGCCCAGCGCGCGGGGCTGCTCTATGGGCTGACCTGCGGCTGGAGCTGGGAAGACAGCTGCCGCCTGGGCAACGTCATGGGCGCCATCAAGATCGCCTCGCGCGGCCCGCAGAATCACCAGCCTTCCCGCGCCGAAATCGACGCGACGCTGCACGCCGCCTACGGTATCCGCCTGCCCGCCTGACATCCGGCGGCGCTTCCGGAACCGCGGACCCGGCCGGCGGTCCAAAGAAAAGCCGGTCCGCGGTTTTCATGGGTTTCGCATGAACGGGCCGGCCGCTTATCCGCCCGTGGCCGAGCGTTTCAGGTTGTTGCGCGGCCGCCGTCGCCCAGTCGGGCCGGGGTATGATGGGCAGTCGTCGGCAGTGCCGATCGAGGAGTCCAAATGAACCAGAGCAAATCTCTTTCCTTCGTGACGCCGCGCGCAGGCCGCTGGCTGGCGGTTGCCGCCGTGGCGACTTCCATGGCCGTGCTGGGCGGCTGCGCGAACCGCAGCGCCTCCAGCGGCGTCTACAGTTACGACCAGGCGCAGCGCGAGCAGATCGTGCGCACGGGTACGGTGACGGGCGTGCGTCCCATCGTGATCCAGAACGACAAGTCCAGCGGCGTGGGCATGGTGGCCGGCGGCGCGCTGGGCGGCGTGGCGGGCAACGCCATCGGCGGCGGCACGGGCCGCACCATCGCCACCGTGGGCGGCGCCATCCTCGGCGCGCTGGCGGGCAACGCGGTCGAGAACCAGGTCGGCAAGGCTTCCGGCCTCGAAATCACCGTGCGCCTGGACAACGGCGAAACCCGCGTCGTGGCCCAGGAAGCCGACGTGCCCATCAGCGTCGGGCAGCGCGTGCAGGTCATCAGCGGCGCCGGCCCGACCCGGGTCACGCCCATGTGACGGCGGGCGGCGCAGCCTCCGGCTGCGCCTTCCGGCCGTCCCGAAAACCCGCCCTTGCCGGCGGGTTTTTTCATGCCCGGCCGCCGCGGCCGCCGGCCGGTGTCGCGCCGCCGCAACGGCGCTTTCCTGGGGCTTACCCTGGACTTGCCCGGCATGGCGGGGTTTCGGCCGCTTTGCTGCGTAAATCCCGTGGCGCACGCGCGGCCGAAATGCCATGATTGCGCCGGCGCCGACCCCCTGGGCCGGCGCGCGCAGTGAAAATTTCAGTTGCCTTTCAGTTTGCGTCTGTATACTCGCCGCCTGAATCTCGGGGCGGGGGATGTTTTGCCTGACGAGGCAACATAACGCTGCATCAGCGGCACTACCTATGCATACCGAGCAAGAACTCCACACCCGGATCGGCGAGATCGTCGAATCCATCGTCCTGAAGAAAGTCACGCCCGACACCCAGCTCATCGCGACCGGCCTGGTCGATTCGCTGGCGGCCGTGGACATCACGCTTGCGGTCGAGGCCGAATACGGCTGCAGCATTCCGGCTCCCGAGATCGCGGAGCACCTACAGTCGGTTCGCACGCTTGCCGGCTATGTCGCTGCCCATACCGCGTAATCCCCGGCTGCTGTCGCACCTCGCGGCGGCCCTGACCGCGACGGCGCTTGCGGTAGGCGCTTACTTCGGCGCCGACGGCATCCTGAGCCGCATCGTCCATCCCGTTTCCACCGCGCCCGCGGCGAGCAACAACTACCTGCCCAACCTGGGGCCGGACTGGGGCACGCAGAACGTCAACCTGACGCGCCTGGGCAATGCGCTGAGCGACGGCACGCTGGTAGTGCTGGGTTCGTCCGAACTGTCCAGCCACGACCTGCGTTTCGTGCCGTACCGGTTCTTCCCCGAGGAGCTCAAGGTGCCCACGCTGGCCTATGGCCATGCCATGTTCCAGTCATACGGCATCGTCAGCGTGCTGGAATCGGTGGCCGATTCGCTCACGCCCAACACCCGGCTGGTCATCATGGTGTCGCCCGCCTGGTTCGCCTCGGGCGGCCAGTTGCCGCGCAGCGCTTTTGCCGAGCACGTTACCGGCCCGGTCTGGGACCGTCTCTGGGACCAGCCCAGCACGCGCGAGCAGATGCAGAACTGGATCAGCGACAACGCCAACTGGGGCCTGCTCTGGCTCATCGCCAACGGGCAGGTGGCCGAGCTGAAAGACAAGCTCTCGCTCTGGTGGCGCACGCGCAACGAGCGCGCGCCCGACAAGCCGCGCAGCAAGCTCGCGGTGCCGGCGCACCGCTACGTGGCATGGCCCTCCACCGCGCGGCTGGACCGCGGCCAGTGGGAGCGGATCCTGCACCAGGCGCGCGAAGTCGAGCGCGCGCTCGGCAGCCACAATCCGTACGACGTGCGCGACGACTACTACGAGAAGTTCCTGGCGCCGCTGTATTCGCCGGCGCGCAACGAGTTCGCCGACGTGGACCCGATTACCCGCGCCGAGCTGGGCGACCTGTCCCGCGTGATGGCGCTGCTGCAAAAGCGCAAGGTCAAGGCGTATTTCGTCATCCAGCCGTTCAACCCCAAGCTCATCCTGGACGTGGAGCGGTTCGACCCCGTGGTCGCCGCCATCACGGGCATGTGCCAGCGCTACCAGATGGGCTGCCTGGATCTGTACAGCATTCCTTTCGAGCCCGGCATGGTGCGCGACGATATGCACTTGGCCGAGCTGGGCTGGGCGCTGGCCGACCAGGGCATCGCGGAGTTCTTTTCACGATGAAGCGCTTCTTCTACCACCTGTGCCTCTATATCGGGGTGATCCTGGTCTTCGTGTTGCAGGCCCAGCCCACCACGGGCGGCGGCGGGCCGATCAAGGTCGAATTCCAGTACCAGCAGTTCTGATCCCGGCATGGAATTGTTCGCAAGCCTGAGCTTCTTCGGCGGCGCCCTGTGCGGCGGCCTGGGCCTGCTCGCCTACCGCTTCTTCGGCATGCCGCTGCGTATCGGCTACCGGCACGTCATCGGCGTGATCTGCCTGGGCGTGTGGATGGCCGTGTTCTGGGCGCGCCCCTACCAGCCCGTGGCGTTGCTGGCGGTGTGCGGCGGCGCGCTGTGGGCCATGCGGCGGGGCTACATCCCGACCTGGCTGGCCGTGCTCGTCACCATGACGCCGCTGCTGCTCGTGAAGACGGGCGTTTCGCACCTGGCGTCCATGCTGGGGCTGTCGTTCGCCACCTTCCGCGCCATCGATGTGCTGCTCTTCGCGCAGCGCAACGAGCGCATTTCGCCGCTGGACTATTTCATCTACCTGTTCTTTCCGCTCACGCTGCTGGCCGGGCCGATGTACCGCTGGCGCAACTTTCAGGCCGACCTCAAGCGCGGCTACGAGGGCGTCAACCTGGACACCTGGCTGGCGGGGCTGGAATGCATCATGCTTGGCGTGATCCAGAAGTTCGGCGTGGCCGAGCTGATCTGGCGCTACGGCCTGGCCACCCTGGATGCGCACGACTACTCGCTGACGGGAGTCGCGCTGAATGCCTCGCTCTATAGCGCCTACCTGTTCTTCGATTTCGCGGGCTACTCCACCATGGCGGTCGGCATCGGCATGCTGTTCGGGTTCACGCTGCCCATCAACTTCCGCAACCCGCTGGCCACGGTCAACCCGCAGGATTTCTGGCGCCGCTGGCACATCAGTCTGTCCGAATGGCTGCGCGACGTGGTGTTCATGCCCATCTACAAGGCGCTGAGCAAGACGGCGTTCTTCGGCCGCCACCGGCTGGCCGCGCAGAACATCGGCATTTTCGCCACGCTGCTGGCCATGGGCGTCTGGAACGGCCTGTCGCTGCATTACATCGTCAGCGGGCTGATGTTCGGCGCTTATTCGGTGGGCCACAACCTGCTGGTCAACGCCGCGCGCACGCGGCCGGGCCTGCAGGCCGCCCTGGCGCGTCCGCTCGCGCGCTTCGCCGGGCGCGTCTTCACCCTGATCCTGGCGGCGCTGGCGCTCTACGTGTTCAGCGGCCGCAGCCCCATCTGACGCCGGGAGTTTCGGCATGCGTTTCGATCTCAAGTCCTTTGCGTTCGCCGACGAGGCGCACGCGCCCGGCGCGCTGGCGGTGGCCGGCGCCGACCGCAGCCTGAGCTGGGCCCAGCTGCGCGACGAGGCCCTGGCCTGGGCCGAGGCGGCCCGCGCCGCGGGCGCGCGCCCCGACGTGCCCGTCGTCATCTACGGCCACAAGCAGGCCGCTTTCTTCGTGGCCATGGCGGGCGCGTTGCTCATCGGCGCGCCCTTCGTGCCGGTGGACACCATCTATCCGCCCGAACGTCTGCGCCGCATCGCCGACATCGTGCGCCCCGCCGCCATCTACGACGCTGCCGCCGGCCGTTTCGAGGCGCGCGCCGGGCAGGAGCTGGCCGAGCGGGGGCTGGCCTACGTCATGTTCACCTCCGGCAGCACCGGCGACCCCAAGGGCGTGCAGATCGGCCGCGAGAGCGTGAGCCTGCTGGCCGACTGGATGCTGCAATGCTTCGGTCTGGGCGAGGCGCCCGTATTCATGAACCAGGCGCCGTTCAGCTTCGATCTTTCCATGTACGAGGTTTTCGCCACCCTGGCCTCGGGCGGCGCCTGCGTGATGAATGCGCGCGAGCAGATCGCGGCGGGCAGCCCATGGCTGGCGCGGCTGGCCGAGCACCGCGCCACGGTCTGGGTGTCCACGCCGTCGTTCGCGCACCAGCAACTGGTCAACCGCGAATTCTCGCCCGCCACGCTGCCGGCGCTGCGCACCTTCCTGTTCTGCGGAGAGCCGCTGCCTTCGGCGCTGGCGAAGAAGCTGCGCCAGCGCTTTCCGGACGCGGCCATTCTCAACACCTACGGCCCCACCGAGGCCACGGTGGCCACGACCTGGATCGAGATCACCGACGCGGTGCTGGCGGCGCACGACCCGCTGCCGGTCGGGCACGCCAAGCCGGCCTGCGAGCTGCTGGTGCGCGACGGCGAGATCTGCATCGTGGGCGACCACGTGATGCGCGGCTACCTGAACCGGCCCGACCTGAACGAAACCAAGCTTTTCCGGCACGTGGACGGCCGGCGCGGTTTCCGCACCGGCGACCTGGGCCAGATGGACAAGAGCGGCCTGCTGTTCTGCCGCGGGCGCATGGACGACCAGATCAAACTGAACGGCTACCGCATCGAGCTGGCCGAGATCGACGAGGCCCTGCACGGCCTGCCCGGCGTGCAGGGCGGCGCTTGCGCCGTGCTGCGCCGCCCGGACGGCGCAGCGGTGCGCCTGATCGGATTCGTGGCGGGAGCGGCGGCGGGCGAAAGCCCGGCGTTGCTGGACGCCGGCGCGCTTTCCGGCTGGAAGGAGCGGCTGGCGCGGCGCCTGCCGCCGTATATGGTGCCTTCGGAGCTGGTCGCCTGCCCGGCGCTGCCGATGTCCAGCAACCACAAGATCGACCGCAAGCGGTTGATCGACCTCTACGCCGGCATTCCGGCGTAGGGCGCAGGCATTCCTACATACCCATCATGCCGTAGCTCACCCGGGCGAGGATCATCAGCAGCACCTGCGCCACGATCAGCAGCACCAGCGGCGAGAAGTCGATGGCGCCGCGCGGCAGGAAGCGCCGGATGGGATCCAGCAGCGGAGCGGTGAGCGCCTGCAGCAGCGGCATCATGGGCGCCAGCGGGTTCACCCACGAGAGCACGGCCTGGATGAGGGTCAGCCACACCACCAGGTTGAGCGCCCACTTGAGCGCCATGAGCAGCGCGGAAATCATGGCGGCCGGCAGCAGTTGCGCCGGAATCAGCGCGCCCAGCGCGAGCAGCCACACGAGAACGAGGTAGATCAGCGCGGCCAGCCAGGTGGCCACCAGGCTGGTCCAGTCGATCTTGTTGCTGGCGGGAATGATCTTGCGCAAGGGGAGCACCAGCCAGTTCGTGCCCTGGTAGACGACCCGGGCCAGCGGGTTGAACGGGTGCAGCCGTATCGCGTGCATCCACGCGCGGGCGATGAGCGCCGCGCCGAAGAGCGTAAACACGATTTCGAGCAGGAAGCGGAGGATTTCACCGAGCATGGACACGATCTACCAAAAAAGGAGAGGCCAATTGTCGCACGGCCGGGCACGAAAAAGCCGCCCGGCCAAGGCCAGGCGGCTCTAGTACCGCTACGGTTGACAGCCGTCTGGATTAGGGACGGCCGCCGGTCGGGAACGGCCACGAAGCGGCCGGGTTCAGCGCGGTCTTGGCGCCCGGGGCGGCAGCCGTCGAGGGCGGCGTCACGGGCTTCTTGGGCGCAGCCTTCTTGGCCGCGGGCTTCGTGGCGGCCGGCTTCTTGGCGGCAGCGGGAGCCTTCTTGGCGGCAGGCGCCTTCTTGGCTACGGCTTTCTTGGCCGGGGCCTTCTTGGCAACCGCCTTCTTGGCTACGGCTTTCTTGGCCGGGGCCTTCTTGGCGACGGCCTTCTTGGCTACGGCTTTCTTGGCCGGGGCTTTCTTGGCGACGGCCTTCTTGGCTACGGCTTTCTTGGCCGGGGCCTTTTTGGCGACCGCCTTCTTGGCGACGGCTTTCTTGGCCGGGGCCTTCTTGGCGACGGCCTTCTTGGCTACGGCTTTCTTGGCCGGGGCCTTCTTGGCGGCGGTCTTCTTGACGGCCGGCTTCTTGGCGGCAACCTTCTTCACCGCCGGCTTCTTGGCGGCGACCTTCTTCACGGCTGCGGTTTTCTTGACGGCAGCTTTCTTGGCCGGGGCGGCCTTCTTCGCTACTGCCTTCTTGGCGGCGGGCTTCTTCGCCGCCTTCTTAACGGCTTTCTTGGCTGTTGCCATGGTCATGCTCCTTAGGTTCAGGGGTCCCAGAACTTGGACCCGTGCTCCGGCGCGCCGGAAGGCGTACCGTGCCCGGGCCATTCATCGGCGCATGCCGCTGTTCTGTACGAGCAACAGCTACTACGGTTTGCGCTAATGAATTCGGCACAGCCATTTGATATGGCCCCCGCTCCTTTGGCGCGAGCCATTTCAAATGGCGCCGGTGGGCGTCTGGTTCCAGAACGCCCACCGCTAGTCTTGCGTGCTCGAGACACCCCGAATCGGGAGATCGCCGCCGGAGCCTGGCGCGGCGCGCATCGCCTTGCGGCAAGACGCGCCTGCGGCCGGTTCCGCGGCGTGCTGCGTTACTCCCAGCTCAGCGTGCCGCCGGTTTGGTATTCGATCACGCGGGTTTCGAAAAAGTTGCGTTCCTTCTTGAGGTCGATCATTTCCGCCATCCACGGGAAGGGGTTTTCTTCCTGCGGGAACAGCGGCTCGATTCCGATCTGCTGGCAACGGCGGTTGGCGATGAAGCGCAGGTAGGACTTGAACATGGGAGCGTTCAGGCCCAGCACGCCGCGCGGCATCGTGTCTTCGGCGTAAGCGTATTCGAGTTCGACCGCTTTGCGGAAGAGTTCACGAATTTCTTCGCGGAATTCCGGCGTCCAGAGATGCGGATTTTCCAGTTTGATGGTGTTGATGAGGTCGATGCCGAAATTGCAGTGCATGGATTCATCGCGCAGGATGTACATGTACTGCTCGGCCGCGCCGGTCATCTTGTTCTGGCGGCCCAGCGCCAGGATCTGCGTGAACCCCACGTAGAAGAACAGGCCTTCCATGAGGCACGCGAAGACGATCAGCGATTTCAGCAGCGTCTGGTCGGCTTCGGGCGTGCCCGTCTTGAAGTTGGGGTCCGCGATCACGTCGATGAACGGGATCAGGAATTCATCCTTGGCGCGGATGGACGGAACCTCGTTGTAGGCGTTGAAGATCTCGGCTTCGTCCAGGTCGAGGCTTTCGACGATGTATTGATAGGCGTGCGTGTGGATGGCTTCTTCGAAGGCCTGGCGCAGCAGGAACTGGCGGCATTCGGGCGCCGTGATGTGGCGGTAGGTGCCCAGCACGATGTTGTTCGCGGCCAGGGAGTCGGCCGTGACGAAGAAGCCCAGGTTGCGCTTGACGATGCGGCGCTCGTCCTCGGTGAGCCCGTTGGGGTTCTTCCAGAGGGCGATGTCGCGCGACATGTTGATTTCTTGCGGCATCCAGTGGTTGGCGCAAGTGGCCAGGTATTTTTCCCAGGCCCACTTGTACTTGAACGGCACCAGCTGGTTGACGTCCGTCTTGCCGTTGATGATGCGCTTGTCGGCAACCTTCACGCGCTGCGAGGTGGCGCTGCCGCTGGCCGCCAGGCCGGCCGCATGCTGCGGCGCGGCCGGGGTGGGCAGGGCGGCGTCGCCGAACACCCCCGTGGCCGGGCGCACGTCCGCGCCCGGCTGCCCGCCCGCGGCGGGCGCGGACGGCTGGACGGATTGCGTGGCGAGGTTGTCGTCTTCCCAATTAATCATGATTCATTCTCCGGAGCGGTTATTGGCAGGCTTCGCACTCTTCGAAGCCGGGATCGCCCGGCCGCATGGTGCAAACCGCCCCGAGAACTTCGGGTTCGGGCAAAACAGGCGCTGCGGCCACAGGCGAGGCGGCGGCATGGCCGCCGGCGCTGACGGCGTTCAGTTCGCCGCCGCGACCCGTGGATTTTTCGGCGCTGGTGGCGCCCAGGGTGCGCAGGTAGTAAGTGGTCTTGAGGCCACGCTTCCAGGCGAGCTTGTAGGTGTCGTCGAGTTTCTTGCCCGAGGCGCCGGCCATGTAGATGTTCAGCGATTGGGCCTGGTCGATCCACTTCTGCCGGCGCGACGCGCATTCCACCAGCCAGCGCGGTTCGACTTCGAACGCGGTGGCGTAGAGTTCGCGGAGTTCGGAAGGTACGCGATCGATGCGGGACAGGCTGCCGTCGAAGTACTTGAGGTCGGCGACCATGACTTCGTCCCAGAGACCGAGTTTCTTCAGGTCACGCACGAGATATTCGTTGACGACCGTGAACTCGCCGGAGAGATTCGATTTGACGTACAAGTTCTGGAATGTGGGTTCGATGCACGCAGATACGCCAATGATATTGGAAATCGTCGCCGTTGGGGCGATCGCAATGCAATTGGAGTTGCGCATGCCGTGCTCTTTGATGCGCGCGCGCAACGCGTCCCAATCGAGCGTGCTCGACGTATCGACTTCGACATTGCCGCCGCGTTCTTCGGCCAGCATCTTCAGCGTGTCCTGCGGCAGGATGCCGCGCGACCACAGCGAGCCTTCATACGACTGATAGCGGCCGCGTTCTTCGGCGAGTTCGCTCGAGGCCCAGTACGCGTGATAGCACACGGCTTCCATCGAGCGGTCGGCGAATTCCACGGCGGCCTGCGACGCATACGGCACGCGCATCATCTGCAGGCAGTCCTGGAAGCCCATGATGCCCATGCCCACCGGACGATGGCGCAGGTTGGAGTTGCGCGCCTTGTCGACGGCGTAATAGTTGATGTCGATCACGTTGTCGAGCATGCGCATGGCGATGCGCACCGTGCGCTTGATCTTGTCGTGGTCGAGCTCGAAGCCGCCGCCGGCCGCGGGCTTCATGTGCGCCACCAGGTTCACCGAACCCAGGTTGCACACCGCGATTTCCGACTCGTTGGTGTTGAGCGTGATCTCGGTGCACAGGTTGGAGCTGTGCACCACGCCCACGTGCTGCTGCGGCGAGCGGATATTGCACGGATCCTTGAACGTGATCCACGGGTGGCCGGTTTCGAACAGCATCGAGAGCATCTTGCGCCACAGCGTGACGGCCGGCATCTTCTTGTAGAGCTTGAGCTCGCCGCTGGCGACCTTGGCTTCGTAGCCCAGGTAGGCCGCTTCGAAGGCCTTGCCGTACTTGTCATGCAGGTCGGGGCAGTCGGACGGCGAGAACAGCGTCCATTCGCCGTTTTCCATGACGCGCTTCATGAACAGGTCGGGAATCCAGTTTGCCGTGTTCATGTCGTGCGTGCGGCGGCGCTCGTCGCCGGTGTTCTTGCGCAGCTCGAGGAATTCCTCGATGTCCAGGTGCCACGTTTCGAGGTACGTGCACACGGCGCCCTTGCGCTTGCCGCCCTGGTTCACCGCGACGGCAGTGTCGTTGACCACCTTCAGGAACGGCACCACGCCCTGGCTTTCGCCGTTGGTGCCCTTGATGTGGCTGCGCAGCGCGCGCACGGGCGTCCAGTCGTTGCCCAGGCCGCCGGCGTACTTGGCCAGCAGCGCGTTTTCCTTGATGGCGTCGTAGATGCCCTCGAGGTCGTCGGACACGGTGGTCAGGTAGCACGAGGAGAGCTGCGAGTGCAGCGTGCCCGAGTTGAACAGCGTGGGCGTGGAGCTCATGAAGTCGAACGAGGACAGGATCTCGTAGAACTCGATGGCGCGCGCCTCGCGGTCGGTTTCGCGCAGCGCCAGGCCCATGGCCACGCGCATGAAGAACACCTGGGGCAGTTCGATGCGGGTGCCCTTGATGTGCAGGAAGTAGCGGTCGTACAGGGTCTGCAGGCCGAGATAGCCGAACTGCAGGTCGCGGCGCGCGTCCAGCGCCTGGCCCAGCTTGGCCAGGTCGAACGAGGCCAGCTCGGGCGACAGCAGTCCGCCTTCGATGCCGCGCTGCACGAAGACCGGGAAGTAGGCGGCGTAGCGCGTGGCCATGTCGGCCTGCGAGACTTCCTCGCCCAGCACTTCCTTGCGGATCGTGTGCAGCAGCAGGCGGGCGGTGACCTGGCTATAGGCCGGGTCTTTCTCGACCAGGGCGCGCGCGGACAGGATGGCAGACTTGAAGACTTCGTCCACGGGAATGCCGTCGTACAGATTCTTGACGGTTTCCTTCAGGATGGTCTCGGTGTCGATGAACTCGGCCAGGCCTTCGCCGGCGGCTTCGATGGTGGCGCGCAGCGCGGCCTGGTCCAGCGGGCGGCGCTGGCCGTTCTCGGTCACGTGCAGGACGTGTTCCTGCGGCGCGGCGGCGGCCTTTTCCTGGCTTTCGGCGGCGGCCGCGGCGGCGCGCTCCTGCGCGCGCTTCTCGCGGTACAGCACGTAGGCGCGGGCCACGTCATGCTCGCCCGAGCGCATCAGCGCCAGTTCGACCTGGTCCTGCACGTCCTCGATGTGGAAGGTGCCGCCGTTGGGACGGTTGCGCACCAGCGCGTTGACGGCCTGGGCGGTCAGTTTTTCGACCAGTTCGCGCACGCGCGCGGAGGCGGCGCCCTGGCCGCCATTGACCGCCAGGAAGGCCTTGGTCATGGCAATGGCGATCTTGTTGGGCTCGAACGCCACCACCGACCCGTTGCGGCGGATGATGTTGTAGCTGGCCCATTGCCCGCCGTTGGAGGCGGCGGGAGAGTCGGTCTGAGAAGGCGGCACGGCGGAGGGCCGGGTCACAGAGGCGATCGTAGTCTGCATGGAAGCTCCTGTGCGAAGAAAGCGAAGGTGGCGGCACGGCGGATGGACGCCGTACACGTGCGAATGAGTCTGATCTTGATGCGAGGCACCGCGCTGGGAGCAATCGCGAAAGGCAAGGTCCGCCCAGGGGGCAGCGCCGGGAAAAACACAATATGTAGTGTAGCACCCCGTGTTAGGCACTAATTCTAGTGATCGAGTGCGACACCCACAAGAAGAAGATAAATTTTGCTCACAAAAGATTGTTACTAAATGCACTGGGCGCGCCAGCATTGGCGCGCCCAGGTAGAGACGGCGTAAAGCAAGCGTTTATGCGGTCTTCCGCAGGGGCTCGTCGCGCGGTGCAGGCGCCATATAGCTTTGCATGCGGCGCGCGAGTTCTTCACGGTATTTCCGCAGGCTGGCCGCCTTGACGTGACCGTAGCCCCGGATGGTTTCCGCAAGGCCGGCGATTGTAGCCGCTTGGCCGATCTTGTCGTGCTCCAGGCCGGCCAGCAACTGTTCCACCGTTTGCCGGTATTCCTGCACCAGCGCGCGCTCGGCGCGCCGCTCGGCGGTATGGCCGAAAGGATCGAGCCAGGTGCCGCGCAGCCCCTTCAGGCGGGCCAGCACCTTCATGGCGCCCAGGGTCCACGGGCCCAGCGTCATCTTGCGCGGCACGCCGGTGCGGGGATCCTTGCGGGCGAAGATGGGCGGGGCCATGTGAAAGCGCAGGCTGTAGTCGCCCTCGAACTGGCTCTCGAGCTGCGCCTTGAAGGCCGGGGCCGTGTACAGGCGGGCCACTTCGTACTCGTCCTTGTAGGCCATGAGCTTGTAAAGGCCGCGGGCCACGGCCAGGGCCAGCCGCGGGGTGCGGGCTTCGGGCGCCAGCTCGCGCTCGCGGGCGGCCACGCGGTCCACGAACACCCGGTACTCGCGGGCGTAGGCGGCGTTCTGGTAGGCGGTGAGATCTTCGACGCGGCGCGCCACGGCGCGTTCATAGGATTCGGGCACATGGAGCTGCACGACCTGGGCGCGCGGGCGCAGCACGCCTTCCAGCGCCTCGGGGTGCTGCGCGGCCAGCCGCCCGCTGTCGAACGCGGCGCGGTTGGCCGCCACGGCCACGCCGTTGAGCTCGATGGCGCGCACGATGGCGGCATGCGACAGCGGCACCGTGCCGCGCTGCCAGGCGTGGCCCAGCATGAACATATTGGACAGGATGCTGTCGCCGAACAGCGCCAGCGCCGCCTCGTGCGCGTCCAGCGCGGCGGTGTGGGCTTCGCCGGCGGCATGCCGGATCTTGGCCAGCAGCGCGTCGGGGTGCATGGCGGCATCGGGATTGCGGGTGAAATCGGACACCGGCGCCACGTAGGTGTTGACGGTGACGCGGGTGTGCCCGCGCCGCAGCGCGCCCAGCGAATCGGGGGCCACGGCGGCGACCGGGTCGCACAGAATGGCCGCGTCGGCCTGCTGCCAGTCCAGCCGCACGGGGCCGGCCGGCGCGCCCGGCGGCGCCAGGCGGATGTGGCTCACCACGGTGCCCCCTTTCTGCGCCAGGCCGGTCAGGTCGAGCACCGCGGCCGACAGTCCTTCGAGATGGGCGGCCATGGAAACGATGGCGCCGATGGTGATGACGCCGGTGCCTCCCATGCCGGCCACCAGCAGGCGGTAGGGCCGCTCCAGCGCGGGCAGCTCGGGCATGGGCAGGGCGGCGATCCGGGCCGCCAGCTTTTCCTGGTCGGGCCGGGGCGCGGCGCTCTTGCGCAGCTTGCCGCCCATGACCGAGACGAAGCTGGGGCAGAACCCTTCGGCGCAGGAATAGTCCTTGTTGCAGCTCGACTGGTCGATGGCGCGCTTGCGGCCGTAGGGCGTTTCCAGCGGCACCACCGACAGGCAGTTCGACTGCACGCCGCAGTCGCCGCAGCCTTCGCACACCGCGCTGTTGATCAGCATGCGGCGCGGCGGGTCGGGAAACTGGTTCTTCTTGCGGCGGCGGCGCTTCTCGGCCGCGCAGGTCTGGTCGTGGATCAGCACGGTCACGCCCGGGGTTTCGCGCAGCTCGCGCTGCAGGGCGTCCAGCTCGCGCCGGTGGTGCACCCGTATGCCGGGTCCCAGGTCCACGCCGCGGTATTTTTCGGGCTCGTCGCTGGTGACGACGATGCGCGCCACGTTCTCGCCGCGCAGCTGCTGGCAGATCTGCGGCACGGAAATGGGGCCGTCCACCGGCTGCCCGCCGGTCATGGCGACGGCGTCGTTGAACAGGATCTTGTAGGTGATGTTGGCGCCGGCGGCCACCGCCTGGCGTATGGCCAGGTAGCCGGAGTGGTAGTAGGTGCCTTCGCCCATGTTCTGGAACACGTGCTGCATGCGGGTGTAGCGCGACAGGCCGATCCAGTCCACGCCTTCGCCGCCCATCTGCGTCAGGCCGCCGGTGTCGCGGTCCATCCAGGCGGCCATGTAGTGGCATCCCACGCCCGACAGCGCCTGGCTGCCTTCGGGCACCCGCGTGGACGTGCTGTGCGGACAGCCCGAACAGAAATAGGGGCGGCGGCGCATGCCGTCGGCCTCGTTGGACAGCGGCGCCGGGCAGGCGAAGGCGGCCGGATCGGCCAGCGCGGTCAGGCCGGCCGTGCGCCGCAGCCAGCCGGCCAGCGGCGCGGCCAGCAGCGAGGGGCGCAGCTGGCCTGCCGCGGTCACCATGGGTTCGTCGTCAAGCCCCTTCTTGCCGCACACGGTGGGCCGCTGCGGCAGGTTGAACAGCAGGTCCTTGATCTGGGTTTCGACCACCGCGCCCTTTTCTTCGACGACGAGAATGTGCGAGAGGCCGCGCGCGAAGTCGAGCAGGCGGCCCGGGTCCAGCGGCCAGGTCAGGCCGGGTTTGTAGATGCGCACCGGGGCGTGGGCCGTCACGGTGTCCACGCCCAGCCGTTCGAGCGCTTCCATGGCGTCCAGGTGCGCCTTGCCCACGGTGACGATGCCTGCCGTGGCGCGGGGCGCCGGACAGACCAGGCGGTCGATGCTGTGGCGACGCGCGAAGGCGGCCACCGCCTTCATGCGCTGGTGCATGCGCGTCTCGATGGCCAGCGACAGGAACTCGCGCGCCGAGTATTCGAGCGATCCGGCGGGCTGCCCGGGGTCTTCGGGCATGTCGTAGCGTTCGGGCTCGGCGGGCAGGAAGGAATGCCCGCTTTCCACGGTTTCGGACACTGCCTTGAAGGCCACCCAGGTGCCGGCGTAGCGCGACAGCGCCCAGCCCCAGAGGCCGAAGGTTTCGTATTCCTCGATGGAGGCCGGGTGCACGATGGGCATCTGCCAGCCGATCAGCGAGGCCTCGCTCGCATGCGGAATGGACGACGAAACCGCGGTGTGGTCGTCGCCCACCACCACCAGCACGCCGCCGTAGCGCGACGCGCCCGCCGCGTTGCCGTGGTGCAGGGCGTCGCCGGCGCGGTCCACGCCGGGGCCCTTGCCGTACCACATGGCGAAGACGCCGTCGACCTTGCGGTCGGCCCGCACCCCGGCCTGCTGGGTGCCCATGACGGCGGTGGCCGCCATGTCTTCATTGATGCCGGGCAGGAAGCTGATCTGGTTGGCGTCCAGCGCCTTCTGGGCTTTCCACAGCGCCATATCCACGCCGCCCAGGGGCGAGCCCCGGTAGCCCGAGACGAAGCCCGCGGTGTTCAGGCCGCGTTCGCGGTCGAGCCGGCGCTGGGTGAGCAGCATGCGCACCAGCGCCTGCGTGCCGGTAAGAAAAATGCGGCCGTTCGCGCGGGTGAGGTTGTCGGCGAGCTGGTAATCCAGATCGAGCGGGTGCCCGGGGGTGCGCGTGCCGGCGGCGGGTGTACCGTCCATGGGGATGTCTCCTGGTTTGCACCATGATAGGTTCGCCAGGGCACGCTTTTATTGCGTTATTGGATCGTGCAATCCCTATAATACGAAACAGATATTTCGTTTGCGAGCAAACCCAAGCCGGAAACGCGCCAACAGCGCGCCGCCGCCCCGCGCGGCCCGCAAAACCGACGAGAAACGAGGAGACAACCGCCATGGACAAGACCGACATCGGCATCCTGAAAGCCCTGCAGGAAGACGGGCGCGCATCGGCGCAGCAACTGTCGGAAAAGGTGGGCCTGTCGGCCGCGCCGGTGTGGCGGCGGGTCAAGGCGCTGGAGGCCAGCGGCGTGATCCAGGGCTACAGCGCCCAGGTCGACCGCGCCAAGGTGGGGCTGGGTTGCATGTTCGCCCAGATCAGCCTGGAGCGGCATTCGGCCAGCACCGTGGAGAATTTCGAGCGCTCGGTGCGCGACGCGCCCGAAATCCTGGAATGCTATGCCGTCACGGGCGACTCGGACTTCCTGCTCAAGATCCTGGTGGAAAGTCCCGAAGCCTATGACCGCTTCCTGCACCGCTTCCTGTTCAACATGCCCGGCATCCGCCAGACCCGCACCATCGTCGCGCTGCGCGAGATCAAGCACGAGCAGCGGCTGCCGCTGTAGGCAGGCCCGCCGCGCCATCTCTATATATAGAGAGATGGCGCAATCTCATTGGGGCTGGATGCCGGAGATGCGTATCCACTCTTTCCAGCGCTGCGCGTCTTCCTTGACGAAGGCGTCGAAGCGCGCGACGTCCATGCCCTGGGGAGCCAGGCCGAGCGCGCGCAGCTTGCCGGCCGTGGTTTCGTCCTTCACGGCCGCCTGCAGGTAGCCGTTCATTTTTTCCACCACTTCTTGCGGCGTGCCCGCGGGCGCGGACAGGCCCAGCCACCCGGCGACCACGAAGCCCGGATAGTACGAGGCCATGGTGGGCACATCGGGCCAGGACGGCTGGCGCGTCTCGCCCGTAACGGCGATGGGCAGCAGGCCCTTGCCCTCCACCTGGCCCATGGCCGTGAGATAGTCCACGAAGGCAAATCCGATCTGCTTGCCGCGCAGGTCGGTGATGATCTGGGTGACGTTCTTGTAGGCCGCTCCGGTCACGTTGATGTCGGCGCGCTGTTTGAACAGCTCGGCCGGCACCTGGGACGACGAACTGTAATAGCCGAAGAACACCGCGCCCGGATGCGCCTTGGCGTAGGCCACCAGCTCGGGCACGCTGCGGTAGGGACTGTCCGGCGCCACGATGCCGACGGAGCCGAAGGTGCCCAGCAGGCCGACCTGGGCGAAGTCCTTCTGCGCATCGTAGGGCAGGCTCTTATAGAGGTATTGGTTGGCGGCGTGGGTGGAATTGGTCGAGATCAGAAAGGTGTAGCCGTCGGGCGCGGCATTCTTGGCGGCGTGCGTGCCCACAATGCCGCCCGCGCCGGGTCGGTCTTCCACCACCACGGTCTGTCCGGTCTGCCGGCCCAGGAACTGGGCGAACGTGCGCGCGGTGAGATCCGCCGCGCCGCCTGCTGCCGAGGGCACGAGAATGGTGACGGGCCGCTCGGGCCAGCCGGCGGCCTGCGCCGCCGCGGAAAGCGCCAGCGCGGCGCCGAGCAGGGGGATGCGAGGGATGAAAGAGGCGGGCATGCTTGTCTCCTGTGGCGCCGGACGCGCCGAATGGTCTTGTAAATGTCAGCGGAAGCGGCCGCGCAGCCATGCCAGGATCGCCGCGGCGCTTTCTTCCCACTGGTCCGAATACATCATGCAGTGCGGCTGGCGCGGCAGCACGGCATGGTCGAAGCCGAAGCGCCGCGCGATGGCGGCGTCCTGGCCGGGCGGATGCCGGTCATGCGTGTCCAGGCCCGCCTCCAGGCACAGGCCCGGCGCGCGGACGGCGTCCGCCGGCACCGGCACGCGCAGCAGGTAGCGGTCGTTGAGCACTGCCGGGCTTTCGGCGCACAGCCGCGCCTCCACGGCGGAAACGTCGCGGTCGCGGGGCGCGGCCAGGAAACGGGCCTGGATTTCCCCGCGCCCCGGCGGCCGCCGGGGCGTGTCCGGCGGGACGGGCGGCAGGGCCTGCGCGCCCGGCAAGTCTCCCGGCGGCGAAGGCGCCATGAGCACCACGCCGGCCACCGGGCGGCGGCTGGCGGCCAGCATGGCGGGCAGCGCACCCATGCTGTGGCCCACGACCACCGCGGGCGCGGCCCAGGCGTCCAGGGCCGCGACGGCATCGGCGGCAAGGTCTTCCACGGTCAGCCGGGCATAGGAGGCGTCCTGCGGCAGGCCGCCGTGCCCGGCGTAGTCGAGGGCCGCGCAGCCGACACCGTGCCGCGCGAAGTAATCCAGGAAATGCGCATAGCACCACGCGCCGTGGTATGCCCCGGGAAGCAGCAGCAGGCCGGGAGGGCCCGCGAGCGGGCCTGCGCCGATGCGCAGCCTGGCCCGGCCGATGGCGCGGGCGGGCAGGCGGTCGGCGAGGCTGAAATCCAGGGAGGCGGCGTAGGGAGGGGCGGCGGCAATCATCATGCGAGAGGATGTTAAGCGCCTCCCATAAATGAGAAAATTTTATTTTTCATATGTCTGAATAAGTTCAGCAAATGGAGCAAGCATGAGCGGCCTGCCCGACCTGTCCATTGCGCACTACCGTCATTTCCTGCTGGTGGCCGAGCTGGGCAGCTTCAGCGCGGCGGCGGCGAAGGCGTGCCGCTCGCAGCCGGCGCTTTCGCTTTCCATCCGAGAAATGGAGCAGCGGCTGGGGCAGCCGCTGTTCGAGCCCGGCAACCGGGGCACGCTGACCCGCTTCGGACAGGAATGCCTGCCCCTGGCGCGCGAACTGGTGGAGCACCACGAGCGCGTCGCGGGGGCGCTGGCCGGCCTGGCGAGCAACCAGGCCGGCACGCTCAGCATGGCTTCGGTCGCCACGGTGGCCACGCATTGGCTGCCCGAGCTGGTGGCGCGCTACCGCGATCGTTATCCCTCGGTGTCGCTGCGCCTGTACGACGACAACTCCGAGGGCGTGGAGCGCATGGTGCTGGCCGGCGAAGCGGAACTGGGCGTCTGCAGCCCCGTGCTGCGCGACCGCCGCCTCGCATTCGAGCCCCTGCTGCGCGATGCCTTCGGACTGGTCTGCCACCGTTCGCACCCCATGGCGCGGCGCGCCAGCGTGACGTGGCGCGAGATCGCCGGCCTGCCGCTGGTGGGCACGGTGGCGCACCGCCAGCTCGCCGGCCATCCGCAGGCCGCCTTCATGCTGGAGCGGCAGGTGTTCGTGTCCAACATGATGTCGCTGCTGGCAATGCTCGAACAGGGCGTGGGCGTCACGGTGCTGGCGCGCCTGGGCGTGCCGCCGGATTCCCCGGGGCTGGCCTTCGTGCCGCTGGTGCGCCCGCGCATCGAGCGGACGCTGGGCATCACCCGGCTCGCCGGGCGCAGCCTGACGCCGGCGGCCGCCTCCATGCGCGACATGCTGCGCGACAAGGCGCACGGCGCTCGCGGTGTCGTGTGAATCCAACGCATTTTTGCGGGGTCCGGCCATAAACCCGCGCCCGGCGCCGCGCGGCTGTTGCGCAAATGCACCAGCCGCGCGCGGCCGTTGATTCTTCTCGATTGCCTCTTTAGAGTGCCTGGTGTTTGCAGCGCGAGGGGCGTGCCGGCGTGGCCGGCGCGGCGCGTCGTCAGACGTGTTGAGGAATTCATGAGCAGTGTGTATTTGCGTACGGCCGGCCTCGTGTGCGCCGGCCTGATCCTGGCAGGGTGCGCCGCCAGGAAAACCGCCTCGATCACCGAGGCGCAGCCGGAACCGCCGGCCAAACCGATGGCCTGCACGCCCGCCAGGCCGGGCGATCCCATGATAGGCACCTGGTATTCCACCTCCCGCCCGCGCGGCGTGAGCGGCGATTTCCAGGCGCTGACCGTCCTGTCGGCCGACGGCACCATGCGCTACGAAACCCAGCTCAAGATCGGCCGCCGGACGCGGCCCGCCTTGCGCGAGTCCGGCTGCTGGAGTGTGGCCGACGGCATCTACACGCAGCAGACCACGCAATCGAACGGCGAGCCCGTGGACGGTAGCGACCCCATCTACCGCAACCGGTACCGCATCGAAAAGCTCGACCAGAAGCAGGTCACGCTGCGCGAACTGAAGCAGGGCGGCCAGGTCGTGGTGGCGCGCCGCATGCAGCCCGGGTACCGGTTGCCCTAGTGGTCGAGGCGCCCGCTCGGCGAGCGGCACGCAATTCCAGAAACGCCTGCCGGCAGGCCTCGGAGGTGTAACCGCTGCCGTCGTCGGTCATCAGGATCGACATTTGGCAATGGGGAAGTCGCGGGAGCCTGGGGCCGCCGATGCACTGATTGCTGTCGGCTTTGCTTTTGCGGGTTGGTCGATTCTCAACGGCATCAAGAATCTGGCGCGATTTTGCAAATTGACGATCGATGCATCCAGTGACAACGACCTGAATGAAGCAGCCAAGCGGTTCGTCCAAGGCGTCACGGCGATGGGTGTCGGAGCCGTCATCGCCATACTGGCTCCGAAAATGGCGGAAACATCGTCGTCACCATGCTTCGTCGAGGAGAATAATGAATACCTGGCTATGCCCAGAGGCAGTCCAACGCGTAGAACAGGCTTGCGCTGCGTTCTTGTCCCACGATGCCACTATTGAACAAGTGCAGGCGGCGCTACGCCGGTCCGAGCAGGAAATCGTGGCGCTCGATGAAAAATGGCTGCGATCCCTGCTGTTTGACGCCGAGAACAAGCTCGAAGAGATCTTGTACACCGTCTCCGACGACCGGCAGGCTCAGGCTGCAAGCGAAGTCATCCGGCATATATTGCACAGCATTCAGGCGCCGCGCTCCGCTTGAGGCGATCAGCATGCCCCGGAACGCCCCGTCAAGGCCACGCCGATACGCGGCATCGTGTATGCCACGGCATCGACACGCCGCTTCCGCCGGCCGCGCCGTTGATATCCCGACATTCGCCTCGCGTGCCGGCAGCCTGATTAGAGATCGCACACCGTATCGCAATTCCAGCGCCAGTAGTGAGTGATGCCGATCCTCGGCGCGGCAAGCGCCACGTTGCGCGGCACGGTCCCCCGCCCCTGCGGGCGCGCCGCATCGGCGCGGGCTGAGGTAAGGTGCGGGTTTCGCCGTTCAACCCAAGTATCGTCCCATGCCCTCCCTGTCTTCCGAAGCGCGCGCCATCGCGCTGCTCGCCCTGGCCGCCTTCGTCAGCGCCAGCGCCTTCCGTATCTGCGATCCCATGCTGCCGCAATTGGCGGCCGAGTTCGGCGCCACCACCGGGCAGGCCGCCTACGTGGTGACGGCCTTTGCCGTGGCCTATGGCGTGCTGCAGATGTTCTTCGGGCCGGTGGGCGACCGCTATGGCAAGTATCGCGTGGTGACGGTGGCCACTTTCGCCTGTGCGCTGGGCAGCGCCGGCGCGATCATGGCCGATTCGCTGGATGTGCTGGTGGCGTGCCGCGCCCTGTCGGGCGCGGCGGGGGCCGGCATCGTGCCGCTTTCCATGGCCTGGATCGGCGACAACGTGCCGTATGAGCGGCGCCAGGCCACACTGGCGCGTTTCCTGACGGGCACCATCCTCGGCATGGCGGCGGGCCAGCTCATCGGCGGGCTGTTCGCCGACACCGTGGGCTGGCGCTGGGCGTTCGCCGCGCTGGTCGCCGGCTATCTCGGGGTCGGCGTGCTGCTGCAGCTCGAAGTGCGGCGCCAGCGGGCGTCGCGCGCGGCCGCCGCCGCGCCGGCCGTGCAGGGATTCGCGGCCCAGGCCCGCCTCGTGCTGGGCACGCCCTGGGCGCGGGTGGTGCTCCTGACGGTATTCATCGAAGGGCTGCTGGTCTTCGGCGCGCTGGCCTTCGCGCCGTCCTACCTGCATGCGCGCTTCGGCATCTCGCTGACGGCGGCGGGCGCGCTGGTGGCGGTATACGCCGTGGGCGGGCTGCTCTATACACTGGTGGCCGGGCGGGTGCTCCGGCTGCTGGGCGAGCGCGGGCTGGCGGTGTCGGGCGGGCTGGTGCTGGGCCTGGCGTTCCTGTCGTATCTGCTGGGCCCGGTCTGGGCATGGAGCCTGCTTGCCAGCATGCTTGCCGGTTTCGGCTATTACCTGCTGCACGCCACGCTGCAGACCAACGCCACGCAAATGGTGCCCTCGGCCCGCGGCACGGCGGTGGCCTGGTTCGCCTCGTGCCTGTTCATGGGGCAGGCGGCCGGCGTGGCGCTGGCCGGGGTCGTGGTGGACAGCGTGGGCGTGGCCGCGCTGTTCGGCGGCTCGGCCGCCATGTTGCCGCTGCTGGGCGCGGGTTTTGCGCGGGCGCTCAAGCGCCGCGCGGCGCCGGCCGCCGTCTGAGGCGGCCAGGCCCGGCGCGCCAGGCAGCGGGGCCGGGGCCCGTCGGCGCTTACCGGGAGCCCTGCGCGGCCTCCAGGCGCGCCAGCACGGTTTCCTTGCCCAGCAGGGCCAGCACGGCGTCGACCGCCGGCGTCTGCGCCTGGCCGGTGACGGCCACGCGCAGCGGGATGCCGAGCTGCGGCATCTTCAGGCCGCGGTCGGCCAGCACGGCCTTGATGAGGGCGGAAATGCTCTCGCGCGTCCAGTCGGCGTCGCGCGCCCGCGCGGCGAAGTCGGCCAGCGCCTCGCGCGCGCGCTCGGTGAGGTGCTGGGCGGCCAGCTCGGGCGAGGCGGGCTTGAACTCCCCGCAGAAGAGCATGGCGCCGTCGGCGAGCTGCTCCAGCGTTTCGGCGCGGTCTTTCAGCAGCGCCATCACGCCCGGCAGATCGGTCTTTTCGGGCCGGCCGCCGCGCGCGGCGATGCGGCGCGCCACCCGTCGGGCCAGCTCGGCCGGGTCCATCTGCTTGATGTAGTGGGCGTTGACCCAGTTCAGCTTCTTGGGGTCCCACTGCGAAGCCGACTTGGACAGGTGGAGGGTGTCGAACCACTCCACCAGCTGCTCGCGGCTGAAGATCTCGTCGTCGCCGTGGCTCCAGCCCAGGCGGGCCAGGTAGTTGATCATGGCCTCGGGCAGATAGCCTTCGCGGTCGTATTCCATGACGTTGACCGCGCCGTGGCGCTTGGACAGCTTCTCGCCATCCGGGCCCAGGATCATGGGCACGTGGCCGTATTCCGGCAGCGTGGCGCCCAGCGCGCGCAGGATGTTGATCTGGCGGGGCGTGTTGTTGACGTGGTCGTCGCCGCGCAGCACGTGGGTGATGCCCATGTCCCAGTCGTCGACCACCACGCAGAAGTTGTAGGTGGGAGTGCCGTCCGGGCGCGCGATGATGAGGTCGTCCAGTTCGCCGTTGTCGAAGCTGATGGGGCCCTTGACCAGGTCGTTCCAGGCCGTGGCGCCGGTCTGGGGGTTCTTGAAGCGCACCACGGGCTTGCGGCCTTCCGGGACGGGGGGCAGCGTCTTGCCGGGCTCGGGGCGCCAGGTGCCGTCGTAGCGCGGCTTGTCGCCGCGCGCGCGCGCGGCCTCGCGCATGGCCTCGACTTCCTCGGGCGTGCTGTAGCAGTGATAGGCCGTGCCGGCCGCCAGCATCTGCGCGATGACTTCGCGGTAGCGGTCCATGCGCTGCATCTGGTAGAAGGGGCCTTCGTCGGGCTGCATGCCCAGCCAGTCCATGCTGTCCAGAATGGCCTGCACCGCCTCCGGGGTGGAGCGCTCCACGTCGGTGTCTTCGATGCGCAGCACGAAGGTGCCCTGGTGATGGCGGGCGAAAGCCCACGAGAAGAGGGCGGTGCGCGCGCCGCCCAGGTGCAGGAAGCCGGTGGGCGACGGGGCGAAACGGGTGCGGACGGGAGAAGAAGCGTTGGCTGTCATGGCGGCGGAATCGGCGGCCGGGGCTGGCCTTGGACGGAAACCCGAGGCAAGCCCACGGCGGGGTTGTCTTGTTACGATGGGGGGTATTTTAGATTAGGGCCCGGCGCCCGCCATTTCCATGCTGCGACACGCACTCGCTCCCCTGTTCGAACCCCGTTCGCTGGTGATCGTCGCCGACCGGCCGCTGCCGGCCGAAAGCTCGCTCTCGCCGTCGCTGCAGGCCCGGACCACCGTGGTCCGCTGCGAGGTGGGGGCGGCGCCCGAGCTGCCCGGTTCGCTGTCGGGCCTGGGCGCGGGCGAACGTCCGGACCTGGCCCTGGTCTGCGTTTCCCCGGCCGTGCTGCCCGAGACGCTGCGCAGGCTGGCGCCCGTGGCTCCGCGCGCGGTCATCCTGCTGCCGCACGAGATTCCCGATCCCTACCCGCGCGGCACGCTGGCGCTGTGCCGCGCCTGGGCCGAGGAAAACCGCTGCGAACTGCTGGGCCCGCGCTCGTTCGGCGCGCAGCGTCCGCATGCCGGGCTCAACCTCAGCCAGCACCCGGTGCTGGCCCGTTCGGGCCGGGTGGCGTTGCTGGCGCAGTCGCGTTCCATCATGGCCGCCGTCATGGACTGGGCCGAGGACGTGCACATCGGTTTTTCCACCGCGGTGTCGCTGGGCGACGAGGCCGTGGTGGGCCTGGCGCAGGTGCTGGACTACCTGGCGAGCGATCCCCGCACCGACAGCATCGTGCTCTACCTCGAAGACGTGGGGCCGGCGCGCGAGTTCATGAGCGCGCTGCGCGCGGCGGCCAGCGTCAAGCCCGTCATCGTGCTCAAGGCCGGGCGCTCCGGCGCCGACATGGGCGACGCGGTGCTGGACGCCGTGCTGCGCCGCGCGGGCGCGGTGCGCGTGCGCTACTTCGTGCAGCTCTTTTCGGCGGTCAAGGTGCTGGGCTATGCGCGCCGGCCCAAGGGCAGGCGCGTGGCGCTGATCTCCAACGGCAGCGGGCCGCCGCAACTGGCGCTGGATCTCATCGGCCCGGACGCCGCCGTGCTCAAGGCCGGGCTGGCGCCGGCCACGCAGCGCGCCCTGGCCGCCATGCTGGAGCCGGACGCCGCCGTGGCCAACCCCGTCATCACCTATACCCCGCTCACGCCCGAGCGCATCCGCGCCATCCTGGACGCGGTGCTGGACGATTCGGGGGTGGACGGGGTGTTGGTGCTGTTGGCGCCCGATGCCCTGGCCGACATGCACGCGGTGGCCAGCGAGCTGGCGCAGATCGCGCCCAAGGCCCGCAAGCCGGTGGTCACCTGCTTCATGGGAGACGCGGGCATGCGGCCGCTGCGCCGCATGCTGGACGACGCCGGCACGCCGGCCTTTCGCACGCCCGAGTCCGCCGCCGACGCCTTCGGCGTGCTGGCCACGCACTATTACAACCAGCAGCTGCTGCTGCAGACCCAGCCGCCCGAGCCGCCCACCCACGTGCCGGACCTGTCCGCCGCGCGCGACATGCTGGCCGCCGTGCGCGCCGAGGGCCGGCGCGAGCTCAACCACGGCGAGATCCGTCGGCTGCTCGGGCTGTTCAACGTGCCGCTGTCCGAGCTGCCCGCGTCGGTTACGCCGGGCGAGCCGGAGTCGCGCCCCATGGCGATCCGCGTGCGGCGCGACCCGCAGTTCGGCCCGGTGATCCGCTTCGGCGCGGGCGGCCCCGACGCCGAACTGTCGCCGGCCGACCGCGGCATCGACCTGCCGCCGCTCAACGGCTTCCTGGCGCGCCAGCTCGTGGAGCGCAGCCGGCTGTGGCGCCGCGTGCTGGCGCCGCGCATCGGGCACCTCGCGGCGGAAGCCTTGCAGCAGGCGCTGGTGCTGGTGTCGGAAATGGTTTCGGAAATGCCCGACATCGAGTCCCTGGACATCGATCCGCTCTATGCGGGCGAGGCCCACCTGCGCGCGGGCGGGCTGCGGCTCGTGCTCACCGACACGCCGGGCTGCGAGTCGCCGCAGACCTCGGGCTACCCGCACATGGCCATCCATCCGTATCCGGCGCGGCTGGTGCAGGTGCGCCGCTTCGCCGACGGCATGCCCTGGGTGCTGCGCCCGATCCGGCCCGAAGACGCGGAGCCGCTGCAGGCTTTCATCCGCAACCTGTCGGAGCGTTCGCGCTACATGCGCTTCGTGTCCATGATGCGCGAGCTGACGCCGCGCATGCTGTCGCGCTACACGCAGGTGGACTACCACCGCGAACTGGCGCTGGTGGCGGCCACGCAGATGCCCAATCCGGCCAACCGGGGCCACCCGCACGAGGTGCTGGTGGGCTTTGCCCACTATCTGCGCAACCCGGACGGCCGGGGCGCCGAGTACGCCCTGGTCATCGGCGACGACTGGCAGCGGCGCGGCCTGGGCCGCCAGCTCATGACGGCGCTGATCGACGCCGCGCGCGAGCAGGGCCTGGAGTACATCGACGGCCTGGTGCTGTCCTCCAACCGGCCCATGCTCTCGCTCATGACGCGCCTGGGCTTCACCAACGACCCGGACCCCGAAGACCCGACCATGCGGCGGGTCTGGCTGAACCTGGCCTGAGGCGGGCCGCGGAATCGGGGGAGGCGTGGCCCGAGGCTGACGCGCCCTAAGCCGTGCGGCGCTGCGGCCGGGCCGGGCGCAGCCGCGCCGCGGCCTCGTCCACCGACAGCACGTCGCCGAAGAACAGCATCCAGCCGTACAGGGCATGCTCATGCTCGGCCTGCGTCACGGCGGCCAGCGCGTCGTCGATCATGATGGTGCGGAAATCGCGCATCATGGCGTCGCGCGCGGTGGACTCGCAGCAGACGTTGGTTACCGTGCCGGCGATCAGCAGCGTGTCCACGCCCCGGCCGCGCAGCAGCGGCTCCAGCTCCGAGGAGCCGGGCGCCATGGCGCTGTAGAAGCGCTTGACCACGCGCAGGTCGCCGTCTTCCGTGCGCAGGTCGTCGTGCAGCCCGAACCCCGGGGAGTCGCGGCGCAGCGTTTCCAGCCGCCTGCGGCTGCGCTCGGGCGTCAGCATCACGCCGTGGTGATGCGACCAGAACGCGTCCGCGTTGTCCGAGGCGGTCTGCACCCAGACCACGGTGCCGCCGGCATCGCGCACGGCCGCGCACAGGCGGTTGATCGGCTCGACGATGGCGCGGGCGCTCGCGCATTCGCCCTGGTAGCCGGGCAGCGTGAAGTAGCGCTGCATGTCCACCACCACCACGGCCGTGCGCGGGCCGGGCAGGTCATCGTAGGGATGCAGGCGGCCCTGGCGCGCGATCACGCGGTCCTGCACCCATTGGGGGAATTCCATGGCCGCTCCTTATCCGTAGCGCCGCGCCACCGCGGCCTCGATGCGATAGATGGCCAGGTACATCAGGCTGGAGATCAGCGCCAGCACGGCGATGGCCGTCATGACGATGTTGAGCTTGAAGACCTGGCTGCCGTTCATGATGAGGAAGCCCAGCCCCGAATCGGCCGACTGGAACTCGCCCACGATCACGCCCACGAGCGCGAGTCCGATGTTCATCTTCACGGCCGCGATCAGCGTGGGCACGCTGCCGGGCAGCACCACCTTGGTCAGCACCTGCCAGCGGCTGGCGCCGAAGGTGTGGGCGAGCTTCACCTTGTTCAGGTCTATGCCGCGAAAACCGGCGTACACCACCATGATGGTGACGAACACGGCGATGGCCACGGCCATGCCGTACACCGCGTAGTCCGAGCCCAGCCAGAGGTAGAAGATGGGCACGAAGGCGATCTTGGGCATGGCGTTGGCCACGACCAGGAACGGGTCGAGCACCTTGTAGAGAAAATCGGACCACCACAGCGCGGCGGCCACCACGATGCCGATGGCCATGCTGAGACAGAACCCGACCACCGTGGCCGACACGGTGGTGGCGATGTGATGCGCCAGGTTGCCGTTCTTCCACAACTCGACGAAGGTCGGCCACAGCGCGCTCGGATAGCTGGTGAGCAGCGGATTGAGGACGTGCATGCGCGGCAGGATTTCCCATGCGCACAGAAACAGCACCAGCAGCAGCGCCTGGGCGATCCGGATGTTGCGCCGGCGCGCGCGGTCGCGCCGCAGGTAGGCCAGGTACTTCTCGCTGGGCGCGCGCACGGGGCGCAGCGGCACGGTGTTGGCGGCGGTATTCATGGCTCAGCCCTCCACGTGTACGTCCAGCTCGTCCCAGAGCTGCGTGAAATAGGTGTTGAACTCCGGGCGGGAACGGGCCTGGAACGGCGTGGGGCGGGCCGCCCCTTCGTAATGGATGCGGTACTGGCTCTTGAGCCGGCCCGGACGGCGCGACAGCACGATGACGCGGTCGGTCATGGCGATGGCCTCGCCGATGTCGTGGGTCACCAGCACCACCGTCTTGCCTTCGCGGCGCAGGATGTCCACCACTTCGTCGGAAATCGCCAGCCGGGTTTGCGAGTCCAGCGCGGAAAAAGGCTCGTCCAGCAGGATCACGTCGGGCTCGGTGACCAGCGTGCGCGCCAGCGCGGCGCGCTGGCGCATGCCGCCGGAGAGCTGGCGCGGCGTGTGCGACAGGAACGCGCCCAGCCCGCATTTCTCCAGCAGGTGCACGGCGCGCGCCTCGCTGCGCGCATCGCGCCGGCCCTGGATCTCCGCGCCCAGCATGACGTTGTCCAGGATGGTGCGCCATTCGAACAGGTAATCCTGCTGCAGCATGTAGCCGATGCGCGGATTCGGCTTGACGACGGGCTGGCCGTCGATCATGACCGCGCCCGAGGTGGGCGGGATCAGCCCGGCGATCAGCGACAGCAGCGTGCTCTTGCCGCAGCCGCTCTGCCCGATGAGGCTGACGAATTCGCCCGGCGCCAGGGAGAACGACACATTGGAAAGCGCCTCGGTTTCGCCTTCCGGCGTGAAGTAGCTCAGACAGACCTCGCGCAGCTCGACCTTGGCCGGCGCGGCCGCCGGCTTGAGGCTGTGGACGGCGGCCCCCATCATTGCACCTTCCGGGCGAAATCGGGCACCACCACGTCCTCGTATTTCACGCGGGCGCTGTCCTTCATGACGGAGCTGGCCACCAGCATGTCCTGCAGCTGGTTGATGGCCTGCGCCGTCACGAGCGGCGTGGATTTCCAGATCTGGTATTTCTTGTAGCGTTCGATGGCCTCGGCGACGGCCTTCTCGTCCATGCCCGGGAAAAAGCTCATGATCTGCGGCGCCAGCTTGTCGGCCGGCGTGTCGCTCACGTACTTCTCGGCGCGGGCCACCGCATCCGTCCAGGCCTGGATGACCTTGGGGTTGTCGCGGATGTACTTGTCGGTCGCGGTGAACACGGTGTAGTCCACCGGGCCCACTTCGTGGCCGATGGATGCCACGATGTAGCCCTTGCCGTTGCGCACCAGTTCGCCGGCCTCGGGCTCCAGGAAAATGCCGTACTCGCCCTGTCCCGCCATCCACGCGCCGGCGCGCGCCGGTATGCCGATGTTGTTCAGCAGCTTTACGTCTTTCTGCGGGTCCACGCCATGCTTGCGCAGCGCGGTTTCCAGGAAGACGATGGGGTTGGACCCGGGCCGAAAGCCGATGATCTCCTTGCCCTTGAGCATGCTCCAGTCGAATTTCTCCACCGGCTTGCGCGACAGCAGGAAAAAGCCGTCGGTGGCGGTGAGCCCGGCGAAGATCTTGGGTTTGACCGGCGATTCGCTGTTCTGCACGTAGATGGATGCCTCGGGCCCGATGAGCACGATGTCGGCGCTGCCCGACAGCAGGGCGGTCATGCCCTTGTCGGTGCCCTGCGAGGTCTTCATGGACACGTCCAGGCCGGCGTCCTTGAAATAGCCTTGCGACAGCGCGACGTACTTGGGAACGTACAGGATGGAGCGCACGACCTCTTCGTAGCGCACCTTCACGGGAGGATTGAGGGCTTCGGCGCGGCTGGCGCCGGATACGGCCACGAGGGCGACGGCCGCCAGGGCGGCCAGGCGAGACAGGGGCTTCACGGGATTTTCTCCTGTGGATGAGCGAGCGCCGAAACCCGGCGCATATTGGCCAAAGGGGCAATCGACTACAACAACAGGCCCTGGCATCCCGGGGCGTTACAGCATGGATCGAATACTATATTCAATACAAACCGGCGACAAGCAATTTCCCATAGGCGTTTTTCTCTATGGAAATCAAGAAGCCGAGCAAGGAGAATGCGAGGCTGGAATACCAGTTGGTATACCAAAATGCGAAAAAGGCCCGAGCGCGCCTGGCCGCGCCGCCGCGGGCGGCACGGAACCCGCGCATCCGCGCGTCCGCGTGAATCGGCGGGGCGTTCAGCCCAGCACGCGTCCCAGGAAGGCCGAGATGTCGGCCACTTCCTCGGCGCACACCGAATGGGGCATGGGGTAGGTGTGCCAGCTCACGTCGCAGCCCAGGCGCTGCAGTTCGGCCAGCGTGGCCTTGGCGCGCGCCAGGGGCACCACCGGGTCGTACAGGCCGTGGGCGAGGAAGATGGGGGTGCCCGCATTGGCGGCATGGCGTTCGGCCTCGGCCGTGTCGATCAGGGGCAGGTAGCCCGACAGCCCGATCATGCCCGCCAGTTGCTCGGGCAGCCGCAGGCCGGTGTGCAGCGTCATGGCGCAGCCCTGCGAGAAGCCGGCCAGCACGATGCGCGAGGTGCGGATGCCGCGCGCGTTTTCCCGGGCGATCAGTTTGCGGACCTCGGCCTCCGAGCGCCGGATGCCCTGGCCGTCCTCGACCCGCACCAGGTCCATGACGAGGATGTCATACCAGGACCGCATCGCCATGCCGTTGTTGATCGTCACGGGCTGCACGGGAGCGTTCGGAAACACGAAGCGCACCGCCGCCCCGGCCGGCAGCCGCAGTTCGGGCACGATGGGCACGAAATCGTTGCCGTCGGCGCCCAGGCCGTGCAGCCAGATGACGGCGTGCGTGGGATTGGGCGCGGTTTCGATCTCGATGCAGTCGAGCAGGTCGGCGGGAGCGGTCATGGGAATCAGGATTCGAGGGCTTTCAGGGCCTGGAAGAGGGCGCGGTAATGCTTTTTCTGCGGCTCCTGGCCGGGCAGCAGCGCGGCGTTGGCCGCCTGCTCCTTGCGCGCGGCGCGGATCACCGAGCGCAAGTGCTGGGCGTCGGCCTCGGGGTGGTCGGCAAGCAGGCGGGTGAGCGCGTCGTCGTCGGACAGCAGGCGGTCGCGCAGGGTTTCCAGCCGGTGCATGGCGGCGGTTTCCTCGCGCGAGCCCCGGGCCCAGACGTCGAGCTGGGCGCGGATCTCGTCGGCGGGAGCCTCCCGCATCAGCTTGCCCACGAAATGGATCTGGCGCCGGCGTCCTTCGCGGCTGGTGGTGCGCTGGGCGAGCCGGATGGCCTCGTACAGGCGCTCTTGCAGCGGCAACTGCTTCAGCCGCTCGGGCGAAAGTTCCACGAGCTGCTTGCCCAGGTCGAGCAGGGCGTGCATCTCGCGCTTGATCTGCGACTTGCTCGGGCGGTCGTAGCCGTTCTCGTCGTAGCCGTCGCCGGCGGGTTCTTCTTCGGTGTGGGAATTCATGGAAAACTGCGCAATGACAGACTTGGCTATGATAACCGTCTCTGCAAACTGGACAGCAATGGTTAAAACCTCCTCTTCCCTGCCGCTGGCGGCCAATCACGCGCGCTTTTCCGAGCTCGTGCAGCAAACCCTCGAATACGCGCGCCGGATCGGCGCCTCCGACGCCGCCGCGGAGGTCTCGGAAAGCCTGGGGTTGTCTGTCTCGGTGCGCAAGAACGACGTCGAGACGGTCGAGCAGACGCGCGACCGCGCGCTGGACCTGACGGTCTACGCCGGCCAGAGCCGCGGCTCGGCCTCCACCTCCGATTTCTCCGAGGCCGCGCTGCGCCAGACGGTCGAGGCGGCCTGGCACATCGCCCGCCACACCGCCGCCGATCCGGCCGCCGGCCTGCCCGACGCCGACCAGCTCGCCACCGAGTTCCCCGACCTGGATCTGCACCACGCCTGGAACATTTCCACCGAAGAAGCCATCGAGCTGGGCCTGCGCGCCGAACGGGCGGCGCGCGAGGTGGACGCGCGCATCACCAACACCGACGGCGCCACCGTGAACACCTACGAAGGCCAGTTCGTCATGGGCAACACGCGCGGCTTCCTGGGCGGCTACCCCTATTCGCGGCACAGCCTGTCGGTGGCGCCCATCGCGGGCCGCGGCGACAACATGCAGCGCGACTACTGGTACACCTCCGAGCGCGATCCCGCCCGCCTGGCCTCGCCCGAGGCGGTGGGCCGCTATGCCGCCGAACGCACGCTCTCGCGCCTGTCGGCGCGCCGCATCCGCACGGGCAAGTTTCCCGTGCTCTTCGAGGCGCCGCTGGCCCTGGGCCTGGTGGGCGCGCTGACCCAGGCCGCCAACGGCGGGGCGCTCTACCGCAAGGCCAGCTTCCTGCTCGACGCGCTGGGCAAGCCCATCTTCCCGGGCCACATCAACCTTACCGAAGACCCGCACATCCGCGGCGCGATGGGCAGCTCGCCCTTCGACGACGAAGGCGTGCGCACGCGCAAGCGCCACGTGGTGGCCGACGGCGTGCTGCAGGGCTATTTCCTGTCTTCGTACACCGCGCGCAAGCTGGGCATGGCCACCACGGGCAATGCCGGCGGCTCGCACAACCTGACGTTCTCTTCCACGCTCACCAGGCCCGGTGACGATTTCGAGGCCATGCTGCGCAAGATGGGCACCGGTTTCCTGGTCACCGAGCTCATCGGCCAGGGCGTCAACTACGTGACGGGCGATTACTCCCGCGGCGCTTTCGGCTACTGGGTCGAGAATGGCGTGATCCAGCACGCGGTGCAGGAAGTCACCATCGCCGGCAACCTGGCGGAAATGTTCAAGCAGATCGTGGCGGTGGGCGCGGACGCCATCTCGCGCGGCACCAAGACCACGGGTTCCATCCTGATCGAGCAGATGGCGGTCGCCGGGGCCTGATGCCGCCGTCGCCCGGGAATTCCTGTAGCGATCGGGCAAGACGCAACGTGTAATATCCGGCGGATACGCCGGCGCCGCATCCCGGCGGCGCAGGAGCATCGACATGCAACGACGTTCATTCTTGAAGCAGGCGGGAGTCGGCGCGGCGGCGGCCGGCGCCGCGCTGGGCGCGCCCGCGCTGGCGCAGGACATGCCCTCGCTCAACTGGCGCATGGCCTCGGGCTTTCCCCAGAAGCTGGACCTGCGCTTCGGCGCCGGCGAGCTTTTCTGCAAATACGTTTCCGAGGCCACTGGCGGCAAGTTCGGCATCCGCCATTATCCCGAGGGCGAGCTCGCCCCGGCCTCCGGGCTGGTGGAGGCAGTCGCCGCGCGCAAGGCCGATTGCGGCCATGGCTCCTCGCTCGCGCTCTACGGCGCGAATCCCGCGTTCCTGTTCGACGCCGCCGCGCCCTTCGGCCTGGACGCGGCCCAGATGGACGCCTGGATGTACGAGGGCGACGGCCTGCGCCTGACGCGCGAGCTGTTCAAGCCGCTGAAGATCGTCAATTTCCCGCTCGGAAACACGGGCCCGCAGATGGGCGGCTGGTTCCGCAAGGAAATCCGGCGCGAATCCGACCTCAAGGACCTCAAGATCCGGGCCGGCGGCCTGGCCGCCGACATCTGGAAGCGCCTGGGCGCGGCGCCCGTGCAGACGCCGGACGACGAGCTGGCCCAGGCGGCCGAAAAAGAGGGCCTGCAGGCGGTGGCCGGGGCCGGGCCCTACGACGACGGCCTGCGCGGCCTGAACAACGTAGCCAAGTATTACTACGCGCCGGCCTGGTGGGCGCCCGGCGAGCAGATGTCGCTCTATATCAACGAAGAGGCCTGGAGCAAGCTGCCCAAGAACTATCAGTCGGTGGTGGAATCGGCCGCCCGGGCGGCGCACGCGGCCACCACGACGCGGTACGCGGCCCGCAATCCCCAGGCGCTGGCCGGCCTGTCGGCTGGCGGCGCCCTGGTGCGCGCCTATCCGCGCTCCGTCCTGGACGCCGCGTTCGACGCGGCCCAGGCGGCCTATCAGGAAATGGCCGCGAAGCAGCCGGGGTTCAAGGCGATTCACGACAATTACATGGGTTTTCGCGACGCCGCCATGCCCTGGCTGCGTCTCACCCAGGGGGCTTACGAGCAGTATCTGGGCGTGGCGCTGTCCGGCCGCGGCTGAGGAGGGGCCGGATGCCGAATGGCATTCGGCGAGAAGTCGGGGTTTTTGCGGATAGACCCCGTTTTTTTACAAAAAAATGGGCGGTTTCATGCCTTTTGTTGAATGGCATTCGAGTTTCGGCCTGATACAAAGGAGTAATATCCCGGGTCTTGACGCGCGAACGTGGCGGCTTTAGGCGCCATCCGACGTCAAATCCGGCGGCATGCCCGCCTGGATTCCAATATTCCGAGACAGACTTTAGGGTGGTATCAACCATGCAATCGAAGACCAAGAAGCTGCTGGCCGCGCTGATCGCCGCCGGCGTCGTCCCGGCTGCCCACGCGGCCGACATCAAGCTCGGCGTGGCCGAGGCCCTGTCCGGCGGCGCCGCGCAATACGGCGCGTCGATCCGCAACGGCTTCCAGCTGGCCGCCGATGAAATCAACGCCGCGGGCGGCATCAACGGCAACAAGATCGTGCTGGTGATCGAAGACGAGCAGGGCAAGAAAGAAGAAGCCATCAACGTCTTCAAGAAGCTGATCTTCAAGGACAACGTGCTGATGGTGTTCGGCCCCACGCTGTCGAACTCGGCCCAGGCCGCCGACCCCATCGCCCAGGCCGCCAAGACCGTGGTCTTCGGCACCTCCAACACCGCCGACGGCATCACCTCCATCGGCAACTACGTGTTCCGCAACTCGGTCACCGAAGCCGATGTGCTGCCGGCCACCATCGCCACCGTCAAGGCCAAGACCGGCCTGAAGAACGTCGCCGTGCTCTACGGCAATGACGACGTCTTCACCAAGAGCGGCTACGACAACTTCAAGAAGGCCCTGGAAGACCAGAAGATCCCGGTCACCACCACCGAAACCTTCGCCAAGGGCGACGTGGACTTCAAGGCCCAGCTCACCAAGATCAAGGGCACCAACCCCGACGCCATCGTGCTCTCGGCGCTGCTGGCCGAAGGCGCGCCCATCATGGTGCAGGCCCGCCAGCTCGGCATCAACGTGCCCGTCATCGGCGGCAACGGCATGAACTCGGTCAAGATCTTCGACCTGGCCCCCGGCGGCGCGTCGAACAACCTCTGGATCGGCAGCCCGTGGTCCATCGAGAACAAGTCGCCCGAGAACGTGAAGTTCATCGACGCCTACAAGGCCAAGTTCGGCGCCGCGCCCGACCAGTTCTCGGCGCAGTCCTACGACGCCATGCACATCGTGGCCCAGGCGCTGAAGAACACCAAGCTCACCGGCGCCCTGGCCAAGGACCGCGCCGCCCTGCGCGACGCGCTGCCCTCGGTGCAGTGGACCGGCGCCACCGGCCCGTTCAAGTTCCGCCAGGCCAAGGACCGCGCCGGCAAGCCGGCCGGCTACGACGCCGACCAGGCCCCGATCGTCAGCGTCACCAAGGACGGCAAGTACGTCATCGAGAAGTAAGCCGTCCGCGTCCCGCGCGGCACCGCCTTGCGGCCCCATGACGGCCGCAAGGCGTTTTTGCGGCAGGGCCGCCCCTGACGCTTGAGGGCGCTCCCGCGCCGCGCGGAGCGCCTTTCGCCCCAGGGGCCGTCCGAGAACAACAGCCATGCCCTTCGCGGGGAGGGCGGCGAGCGCGCGGGGGCGCTGCGTGGCGATTCTTCAGTCAGATTTGGAACGTCCCATCATGTTGGAACAACAATTCGTCAATGCCTTGTCGCTGGGCTGCGTATACGCCCTCTTCGCGCTGGGCTTCACGCTGGTCTTCGGCGTGCTCGGGGTGATCAACCTGGCGCACGGCGCGGTATTCATGGTCGGCGCCTACGCGGCCCTGGTCGTGGTGACCCAGCTCGGCCTGCCCCTGTGGGGCGCGCTGGTCGCGGCCTTCTTCGTGGCCGGCCTGGCGGGCGTCGTCATCGACTACCTGGTGCTCAAACCGCTGCGCAAGCGCAACGCGCCGCACCTGATTCCCATGATCGCCACCATCGGCGTGGGCATCATCCTGAACAACGCCGCGCAGGGGATCTTCGGCGCGGCCAACCTGCGTTTTCCGCACGGCACCGTGCCGGAAGAGATCATCGAAGTCGCGGGCCTGCACCTCACCGTCATCGAGCTGGGCATCATCTTCCTGTCCTTCGCCCTCATGGCCGTGCTCATGTTCGTCATGCGCCGCACCCAGTTCGGCCGCGCGCTGCGCGCCATCGCCGAATCGCCCAAGGCAGCCTGGCTGCTGGGCATCAACGTCGAGCGGCTCTTCGTCACTACTTCCTTCGCCGCCGCCGCCCTGGGCGGCGTGGCCGGCGTGCTCATCGGCCTGTATTCCAACGCGCTCTTCCCGCTCATGGGGCAGCCCATGCTGCACAAGGGCATCGCCGTCATCATTCTGGGCGGCATGGGCGACATCCGCGGCGCCATGCTGGGCGGCCTGTTCCTGGGCTTTGCCGAGGTGCTGTCGGTGGCGTACATCGGCTCCACCATGCGCGACGCGGTTGCATTCGGGCTGCTGTTCCTGATCCTGCTGGTGCGTCCGCAGGGGCTGTTCGGCAAAGTGGTTCAACGCAAGGCATAACCGATGAGCGGATTCGAAAACTTCTGGGCCATCTACGGCAACCTGGTGCTCACCCTGGGCACCAACGCCCTCCTGGCCCTTTCCATCTGGCTGACGCTGGCCTGCGGCATGCTGGCCATGGCCAACGCGGCCTTCATGGGAATCGGCGCCTACACGGCGGCGCTTCTCACCATGAATTACGAAATGCCGTTCTCCGTGGCGCTGGCCGGCGGCATGGCGGCTCCCGCGCTGGTGGCGCTGCTCATCGGCCTGCCCACCCTGCGGCTGTCGGGCGTCTACCTGGCCATGGCCACCCTGGGCTTCGGCGAGGTCGTGCGCGTCACCATCCTCAACACCGAGTCCCTCACCGGCGGCGCGCTGGGCCTCAATGGCATTCCGCAGATCACCCAGTGGTGGCACGTGGTGCTGGCGGTGGCAATCGTGCTGTTCGTGCTGTGGCGCGTGCGCGTTTCCAAGGTGGGCCGCGCCTTTGACGCCATTCGCGGCGACGAGACGGCCGCCGGCCTGATGGGCATCGACGTGCGCGCCAACAAGATGCTGGCCTTCGTGGCCGGCGCGGCGATCGCCGGGCTGGCGGGCGCGCTCAACGCGCACCTCACCTTCTTCATCGGCCCCAACGAATATGGCTTCGACCGCGGCGTCGAAATCCTGACCATGGCCATCCTGGGCGGCATCGGCGGCCTGGCGGGGCCCGTGATCGGCAGCTTCATCATTACCGTGCTGCCCGAAGTCCTGCGCGGCTTCGCGGATTTCCGCCTGGTCATCAACGGAGTGATCCTGGTCGTGATCGTGTTGTTCCTGCCGCAAGGCATCTGGGATCCGGCGCGTTTCAAGCGCTGGATGCGTCAGGGAGGCAAGCGCCATGCTTGAGCTGACCTCCGTTTCCAAGCGCTTCGGCGGCCTGCACGTGCTGCACGACGTGAACCTGTCGGTGCCGGAAGGCGCCATCTTCGGCCTCATCGGCCCCAACGGCGCGGGCAAGACCACGGTGTTCAACCTGATCACCGGCCTGCTGCCGCCCAGCGGCGGCGAGATCACGTTCAACGGCGAAAGCCTGCTGCGCAAGCGGCCGCACCAGATCACCCGGCTGGGCATCGCCCGCACGTTCCAGAACATCCGCCTCTTCAAGGAGATGACGCTGCTGGAGAACGTGGTGGTGGGCGCCTACCGGCACATGAACTACGGCTTTCCGGGCCTGCTGCTCGGCCTGCCGGCCTTCCGCGAGCACGAGCGCCGCGCGCGCGACCGCGCCCACGAGCTGCTCACCTGGATGAGGCTCGACCACAAGGCCAACGACCTGGCCGACAACCTCTCGTACGGCGAGCAGCGCCGCCTCGAGCTGGCGCGCGCGCTGGCCACCGAGCCCCGGCTGCTTCTGCTGGACGAGCCCGTGGCCGGCATGAACACCGGCGAGCGCACGGAGCTCATGCGCGAGATTCTCGCCATCCGCGACCGCGGCTACACCATCCTCATGATCGAGCACGACATGCGCTTCGTCATGGGGCTGTGCGAGCGTATCGCGGTGCTGAACTTCGGCAAGATCATCGCCTGCGGCGGCCCCGAGGAGATCCGCAACAACGAACAGGTCATCGAAGCCTACCTGGGCCGCGAGGACGACGACGAACCCGAACAAGCGGAGGCTCGGCCATGAGCGCCATGCTGGAAGTCCGTGGCCTCGAAGTCAACTATGGCCACATCGAAGCCGTGCGCGGCATAGACCTGGACCTGAACGCCGGGGAGATCACCGCCCTGGTGGGCGCCAACGGCGCGGGCAAGTCGACCACGCTGCTGGCCCTGTCGGGCCTGCTGCCCAAGGCGCGCGGACGCATTCTCTTCGAAGGCGAAGACATCACCAACCTGCCGCCCCACCAGCTCGTGGCGCGCGGCATCGTGCAGGTGCCGGAAGGCCGCGCCATCCTCACCACCATGACGGTGCAGGAGAACCTGGAGCTGGGCGCCTACCGCCGCGGGCTGGGCAACGTGAGCGCCGACCTGGAATACGTGTTCAACCTGTTCCCGCGCCTGAAGGAACGCATAGGGGGCATGGCGGGCAACCTGTCGGGCGGCGAGCAGCAGATGCTGGCCATCGGCCGGGCCCTCATGGCCAAGCCGCGCCTGCTGCTGCTCGACGAGCCTTCCATGGGCCTGGCGCCCATCGTGGTGCAGGAAATCTTCCGCTCGCTGCGCGCCATCAATGCCGATGGCCTGACCCTGTTCCTGGTGGAGCAGAACGTGCGCCAGGCGCTGAAGATTGCCCAGCACGGCTACGTGCTCGAAAACGGCGCCATGGCGCTGCAAGGCACCGGCCGGGAGCTGCTCGGCCACCCCCGGGTGCTGGAAGCGTACCTGGGCGCATGAGCCGGCAAGCCCCCCGGGGGGCGCCCCTGGGAGGGCTTGCCCAAAATTTGAGCAGTTGTGCTAGAATTGTGGGCTTTCCCTCATTCTGGCCGTAGCACGGGCGGGTAATAACAACGCTTAGGCGATCGGCCGATCGATACCCTTTTTTCGGAATGCCGCGCGATGTCGTTCGATGCCGCGCACGATTTCCCAGGCAAAGGCGAATCGGGGAAAGAAACCGCTGGCCGGGCTGTCCGGCCAGGGAAAATCTTCTTTATCTAGGAACCATCATGAAGACCTTTGTGGCCAAGCCGCATGAAGTCCAACGTGACTGGTTTGTGATCGACGCCAAGGGCAAGGTCCTCGGTCGTGTGGCCAGCGAAGTCGCACGCCGTCTGCGTGGCAAGCACAAACCCGAATTCACGCCGCACGTTGACACGGGCGATTACATCGTCATCATCAACGCTGCCGACATCGTCGTTACCGGTACCAAGGCGAAGGACAAGAAGTACTTCCGCCACACCACCTACCCGGGCGGTATCCGCGAAACGAACTTCGAGAAAATGCAGGAGCGTTTTCCCGGCCGCGCCATTCAGAAGGCTGTCAAGGGCATGCTGCCCAAGGGTCCTCTGGGCTACGCGATGATCAAGAAACTCAAGGTGTACGCCGGTGCCGAGCACCCGCACGCCGCCCAGCAGCCCAAGACGCTGGATATCTAAGGAAACGCCATGATCGGTAACTGGAACTACGGAACCGGCCGTCGCAAAACCTCGGTGGCCCGCGTTTTCATCAAGAAGGGCACGGGCAAGATCATCGTCAACGGCAAGCCCGTCGACGAATTCTTCGCCCGCGAAACCGGCCGCATGGTCGTGCGCCAGCCGCTGGAGCTCACCGGCCATCTCGAATCGTTCGACATCAAGGTCAACGTGCACGGCGGCGGTGAAACCGGCCAGGCCGGCGCGGTCCGTCACGGCATCACGCGCGCCCTGATCGACTACGACGCCAACCTGAAGTCCGCGCTGTCGCAAGCCGGCTTCGTCACCCGCGATGCCCGCGAAGTCGAACGCAAGAAGGTCGGCTTCCGCAAGGCGCGTCGCCGCAAGCAGTTCAGCAAGCGCTAATGTGCTGCAAAAAGGCCGCGAAAGCGGCCTTTTTGTTTCCTGCCCGGCGCCCGGGACCGGGCGATACAATCTAGCTTCGTCCTACGAAGAGCTCCCCTCATCATGGCACACGCATCGAATACCCGTATCAAGGTCGGCATCGTCGGCGGCACCGGATATACCGGCGTCGAGCTGCTGCGCCTGCTCTCGCAGCACCCCAACGTGGAACTCACCGCCATCACCTCCCGCAAGGAAGACGGCCTGCCGGTGGCGGACATGTATCCGAACCTGCGCGGCCGCGTGAAGCTGGCTTTCTCGGCTCCCGAGAAAGCCACCCTGACGGATTGCGACGTGGTGTTCTTCGCCACGCCGCACGGCGTGGCCATGGCGCAGGCCCAGGAGCTCATCGCGGCGGGCACGCGCGTCATCGACCTGGCGGCCGACTTCCGCCTGCAGGACGTGCCCACATTCGAACGCTGGTACAAGATCCCCCATACCTGCCCCGACATTCTGGCCGAATCGCAGTACGGGCTGGTCGAACTAAACCGCGAGGCCATCTCCAAGGCCCGCGTCATCGGCAACCCGGGCTGTTATCCCACCACCGTGCTGCTGGGCCTGGCTCCGCTGCTCGAGGGCGGCAAGAAGCTGGTCGATACGCAGACTCTCATCGCCGACTGCAAGTCGGGCGTGTCGGGCGCCGGCCGCAAGGCCGAAGTGGGCTCGCTCTTCTCCGAAGCGTCCGACAATTTCAAGGCCTACGGCGTGGCGGGCCATCGCCACCATCCGGAAATCGTGGCCCAGCTCGAAAAGATTGCGGGCGGCAAGGTGGGCCTGACCTTCGTGCCGCACCTGGTGCCCATGATTCGCGGCATGTATTCCACGCTGTACGCCCGCATCCTGCCCGAGGCCCGCGACACGGACTTCCAGGCCCTGTACGAGCAGCGCTACGCCGACGAGGCTTTCGTGGACGTGATGCCGGCCGGCAGCCTGCCCGAAACGCGTTCGGTGCGCGCCTCGAACAACCTGCGCATCGCGCTTGCGCGGCCCGGCGGCGGCGACCAGCTCATCGTCATGGTGGTCCAGGACAACCTCGTGAAGGGCGCGGCGGGGCAGGCCGTGCAGAACATGAACCTCATGTTCGGCCTGGCCGAAACCACGGGCCTGGACCAGGTTGCCATCCTGCCCTGAGCGCTCCGCTCGGTCGGCGCCGCCCGCCAGCCAGGTTTCCATGCCCGAAGACCAGCCCGCCTCGCCCCGCCCCCGCCCAGGCGGGGCGTTGCGCCTCATTGCGGGCCTGTGCCTGGGGCTGGCGCTGGGCGCGGCGGGGGGCTACTTCTATGCCCAGAAGCGCTACAAGCCCAAGGACGCCGTCGTGCTCGACGCCTCGCAGTGGGCGGCCCAGCAGGAGGCCGTGCGCCAGCAAGCGGCGGCCCTGCGCTACACGCGCGGCCAGCTGGACAAGGCCGATGGCGAGCTCGTCATCGAACGGGCGGCGCGGCAGGAACTCGAAACCCAGTTGCGCGCCAGCGAAGCCGAGGTCGGGCGCGTGCGCGACCAGCTCGCTTTTTATGAGCAGCTGCTGCCGCCCGGGCCGGAGGGCGCGGTCGATATCCGGGGCATGGAGGTCGAACGCGCCGGCGGCGGACTGCGCTACCGTGTGCTGCTGATGCGCAGCGGGCGTCCCGGCGCACCGTTCTCGGGCTCCCTGCGCTTCCAGGCCACGGGCGTGCTCCATGGAGAAACCGTCACGGTCGATCTCCAGCCCATGCAGGTCAAGGGCGAAACCGCGACGGCCGAAGCCGGCTCCGCCCAGACTGTGGAAGCCGCGGGAGCGGGACAGCCCGGCCCGGGCCTCATGCCCTTGCAGTTCGATCAGTATCAGCGCAGTCAGGGTGTGCTGGCCCTGCCGGAGGGATTTGTCCCCGAAAGCATCACGGTCAGCGTGCTGGAAGGAGACATCGTGCGCGCTTCCCGCAGCGCCAAGCTCGAACTTTGAGTCCGGGCGGGGCCTGCGCTATAGTGGAACCATACGAGCGGCGACGCCGCTCCCCGAATTTGGCCGTACCGGCCAGGAGCCAAACATGAATGCAGTGACCGAAACCGTCGACCTGCAGGCCGCGCCGCCTGCTCCCCTCATCTTTACCGACTCGGCAGCCGCCAAGGTCAAGGACCTGCTGGCCGAAGAAGGCAACCCCGAGCTCAAGCTGCGCGTGTTCGTGCAGGGTGGCGGCTGTTCCGGCTTCCAGTACGGTTTCACCTTCGACGAAGTCGTGAACGAGGACGATACCGTGCTCGACAAGGACGGCGTGCAGCTGCTGGTCGATCCCATGAGCTTTCAGTACCTGGTCGGCGCCGAGATCGACTACAAGGAAGACCTCGAAGGCGCGCAGTTCGTGATCCGCAATCCCAACGCCACCACGACCTGCGGTTGCGGTTCGTCGTTCTCGGTGTAAAGCGCGCCGCCGTCCGCGTCCGCAACAAGAGCCCTGCGTTTCACGACGCAGGGCTTTTTGCTGGGCGCGGCGCAATGCCGCGGGGCCCGGGCGGGGTCAGCGCGGATACCGCGCGCCCAGCACGCGCGCGCCGCGCGCGCCCGTGACGGCCGGGTCGCCCGCCGGCTTGCGGTCCACGCAGGCTTGTGCCAGCCAGGCGAATGCCATGGCCTCGACCTGCTGGGCGGGCACGCCCAGGGCGTCCGTGGGATGCACGGGCCGCTGCAGGCAGTACGCCAGTTCGCGCATCAGGGCAGGGTTGTGCGCCCCGCCGCCACATACGTAGACTTCGCGCACCGGCGCGCCGGCCGCGTCGATGGCGTTGGCCACCGTGCGGGCCGTCAGGCGCAGCAGCGTGGCTTGCACGTCCTGGGGCGCGGGCGAGGGGCCGTCGAAGCTCGCGAGCCGCTCGTCCAGCCACTGCATGTTGAAAAGGTCGCGCCCCGTGGACTTGGGCGCGGGCAGGGCGAACCAGGGTTCGCTGGAAATGAAGTGCTCGAGCAGGGGCGCCAGCGCCATGCCGGAGGCCGCCCAGCGGCCGTCCTTGTCATAGGCCTGGCCCAGATGGCGCTGGCACCAGGCGTCCAGGAAGACATTGGCCGGCCCGGTGTCGAAGCCGCGGGCGGGCCGGCCTGGCTCGAGGAGCGTCACGTTGGCGATGCCGCCCAGGTTGAGCACGGCGCGGCCTTGCGCGGCGCCGAACACGGCGGCATGGAAGGGCGGCACCAGCGGCGCGCCCTGGCCGCCCGCGGCCACGTCGCGGCTGCGGAAATCCGCCACCACGTCGATGCCCGTGAGTTCGGCCAGCAGCGCCGGCGCGTTGAGCTGCAGGGTGTAGCCGCTGTCGGGCCGGTGCCGCACCGTCTGCCCGTGCGCGCCGATGGCCTCGACGTCCGCGGCGGGTACGCCCGCCGTTTCCAGCAGCATCGCCGCCACCCGCGCATACAGCCGCGCCAGCGCGTTGGACGCCAGGGCGGCGCGCGCCAGTTCGTCCGCGCCGGGCTCGTTCAGCGCCAGCAATTCATGCCGCAGCGCCTCGGGCATGGGCAGGCTGGCGTGCGCCAGCGCCCGGGGCGGGGCGCCATCGGCCAGCGCCGCCAGCACGCCGTCCACGCCGTCCACGCTGGTGCCCGACATCAGGCCGATAAAAAGCCTGCCGCCGCGGGAAGCGGGGGCAGGCTGGCTGGCGGCGGGCTTGCCGTTCATGTTGCCGGGCCTCAGCGGCTGGCGACGTTGGTCAGCGCCTCGGGCAGGGTCTGCTGGAATTCCGTGAGCAACTGGATCTGCTGCTTGTACGGCGCGACCGCCTGGGCAAAGGCGCGCTGCTCGGCCGGCTCCAGGGCGCGGGCCACGGGGAGGTCGACCGACAGCGGATCGACCGGCTGGTTGTCCACGCGGAACTCATAATGCAGGTGCGGGCCGGTGGCCCAGCCGGTGGAGCCCACGTAACCGATGAGCTGGCCTTGCGCGATCTTGTCGCCCTTGCGCAGGCCCGCGGCGATGCGGCTCTGGTGCGCGTACACCGTCGAGTATTTGCCGTAGTGCTTGAGGATCACCACATTGCCGTAGCCGTTCTGCCAGCCGGCGAATTCGACCGTGCCGTCGGCGGTGGCGTGGATGGGCGTGCCCGCCGGCGCGGCGTAGTCCACGCCCTTGTGCCCCGTCCAGGTCTTGTGGATGGGGTGCATGCGCATGCCGAAGGTGGAGCTGATGCGGCTGAACTTCAGGGCGGTGCGCAGGAAGGCGCCGCGCAGGCTGGTGCCGTCGAAGTCGTAATAGGAGCCGTTCTTGCCGTCGGCGCTGAACCAGACCGCGTTGTAGGTCTTGCCGTTGTTGATGAACTCGAGCGCCAGCACGCGCCCGGCGCCGGCGTAGCGGCCATCGTGCGAGCGCACTTCGTAGACCACGCGGAACTGGTCGCCCTGGCGCAAGTCGCGCAGGAAGTCGATCTTGGCGCTGAGGATGTCGGCCATCTGCATGGTGACCGAATCGGGGATGCCGGCCGCGTCGGTGGCGCCGAAGAGCGAGGAGCGGATGGTGCCCACGGCCACGCGCGTCTGGCGGTCGGTGTCTTCGGTGATCTCGCGGGCCTTGTAGCCGTCGCCGGCCGGCTCGACCTGCAGCATGCGGGTCACGACCTGGCCGTCGGACTCGTTGCCCGGCGTGTGGATGTAGCGCAGCCAGACCAGGTTGCCGTCGGCGTCGGTGGCGGCCTGCACGGCGCGGCCGGGATACAGCTTGTAGATGCTGCGGGCGCTGGCGTCGTGCGTCAGGAAGCCCTGCAGCTGGGGCGAATCGAGCTCGAGGCGCTGGAGCACCGCCGACAGGGTGTCGCCGGGACGGATGCGGGTTTCGCTGATGTAGGGCGCGGCGCTGGGCGCGCTGACCTCGACCTGTTCGGCCGAGAGGGGCAGCGGGCTGCGGATGAGGCGGGACGGGGGAATCTCGCTGCGGTCGGGCTGCTGGACCATGCCCAGCGCGGCGGCGCCGGCGAACAGGCCCAGGGCGGTGACGATCAGCGTGCGGCTGAAGAGGCCCGAGCGGTGCGGCTTGGGTTCGACAGGCGCAAATACGGCAGCAACTCTACGCTTGATGCTACTGGCCAGGTCTTGGAGGCCACGATTCATCGTGTAGATACTCTCTCAGGTGGCTTGAAGTCGCAGGGTGCGTAATGCGGACGGCCCCGCAGCCGCGAATGGCGTCGGGCAGGGCGGCGCGGAGCGCATCTTGTGAACAACGGGTGATAGAGCGGCACGCAACTGCGCATATCGCCAGTTGCGTATGATTAGGGCGGTATCCTAGCCGATTCGGCTAGAATTTTCGACTGTTTTCCTTACTTTTTACACCTTTTTGCCGGCCGAAGCCGCCCTGGTGCCCCTGACATGTCCTCTTCCGAAGCCCCCATCACCCCCGAAGTCGAAGCCGATCTGCGTATAGTCAAGCGCGGCTGCGACGAGCTGCTGGTCGAATCCGAGTTCGCCCGCAAGCTCGCCCGCAGCCGCGCCACCGGCACGCCGCTGCGGATCAAGCTGGGGCTCGACCCCACCGCGCCCGACATCCACCTGGGCCACACCGTGGTGCTGAACAAGATGCGCCAGCTCCAGGACCTGGGCCACACGGTCATCTTCCTCATCGGCGACTTCACTTCCACCATCGGCGACCCGAGCGGCCGCAACAGCACGCGCCCGCCGCTGACCCGCGAGCAGATCGAGGCCAACGCGCAGACCTACTACGCGCAGGCCAGCCTGGTGCTGGATCCGTCGCGCACCGAAATCCGCTACAACTCCGAATGGTGCGACCCGCTGGGCGCGCGCGGCATGATTCAGCTCGCTTCCCGCTATACGGTGGCCCGCATGATGGAGCGCGAGGACTTCACCAAGCGTTTCAAGAGCGGGGTGCCCATCTCGGTGCACGAATTCCTGTACCCGCTGATGCAGGGTTACGACTCGGTGGCGTTGAAGGCCGATCTGGAGCTGGGGGGCACGGATCAGAAGTTCAACCTGCTGGTCGGGCGCGAACTGCAGAAAGAGTACGGCCAGGAGCCCCAGTGCATCCTGACGATGCCGCTGCTGGTCGGCACCGACGGCGTCGAGAAGATGTCCAAGTCCAAGGGCAACTACATCGGCATTTCGGAGTCGCCCGACTCGATGTTCGGCAAGCTGATGTCGATCTCCGACACGCTGATGTGGCGCTACTTCGAGCTGCTTTCCTTCCGTTCGCTGGAAGAGATCGCTGCCCTGCGCCAGGAGGTCGAGGGCGGGCGCAACCCGCGCGACGCCAAGGTCATGCTGGCGCAGGAGATCATCACGCGCTTTCACAGCGCCCGCGAGGCCGGGCAGGCGCTGGCCAGCTTCGAGGCGCGGTTCCGCGACGGCGCCATTCCGGACGACATTCCCGAGGTGAACGTGGCCGGCGCGCCGCTGGGCATCCTGAAGCTGCTGCGCGAGGCTGGGCTGGTCGCTTCCGGCTCGGAAGCGCAGCGCAACGTCGAGCAGGGCGGCGTCCGGGTGGATGGCAACCGTGTGGAGGACAAGGCCCTGCAATTGGGGGTCGGAACCTACGTCGTCCAGGTGGGCAAGCGCAAATTCGCCCGTGTTAACGTGACCCAATGACGGCGGAGTTTTGATACGCTGGGGGTACGGGCAGGGGCCGCACGGCCTTTGCGGCACACTTAGGAGCACGGCATGAAACTTTCGAGTCTGTCCTTTTCCGATAACGAGTCGATTCCCGAGCGCTATGCCTTCGGCAAGATCGACGAGCAATCGCACGTCGCGCTGGCCGACAACTTCAATCCGCAGTTTTCGTGGAATGACGTGCCCGCGGGCACGCAGTCGTTCGCCCTGATCTGCCACGACCCCGATGTGCCCTCCCGCCCCGACGACGTCAACCAGGAAGGCCGCGAAGTGCCGGCCGACCTGCCGCGCGTCGATTTCTTCCACTGGGTGCTGGTCGACCTGGCTCCCGACGTGCGCGAAATCGAGGAAGGCACCTTCTCCAACGGCATCACGCCGCGCGGCAAGGGCGGTCCGCTGGCGCCCATGGATGCGCGCCAGGGCATCAACTCGTACTCCGACTGGTTCGCCAACGACCACGACATGAGCGGCGAGTACTTCGGCTACGACGGCCCGTGCCCGCCCTGGAACGACGCCAAGGTGCACCGGTACATCTTCACCCTCTATGCGCTGGACGTGCCCACGCTGAAGCTGCAGGGCGCCTTCACGGGCGAAGACGCGCTGCGGGCCATCCAGGGGCACGTGCTGGCGCAGGCGTCGGTCACCGGCACCTACACCCTCAACCCCAGGCTCGCGCCCACCCAGATCGGCGCCACCTCCAGTTCGTGACGCCCGCCACAGGCGGCGATCCGCAAGAACCGGGGCCGCGCGAGCGGCCCTTTTCGCGCCCGCGCCCGTCGGACGGCGGGCCGGGGCGGCGGAGGGCCTTAGCATGAAAGTTTCTCAAGACGGCTTGAGCGCGGTTTCCGACCGCGCGGCGATGCGCGCCGTTTTCGCGCCGGGGCGGGGCTTTTTGCGGCGGTTCGCGGCATTTGAGGGGCAAGTCCCCGCCTGCGACGCGGTAAACTAAGCGCCATTGCCCGGGTTTACCCGGTACGGCTTCCCCCTCTCTTACCGCTTCAGGAACCTCCCGTCATGTTTGACCGCAACCTTACCTTGTCCAAGGCCGATCCCGACGTCTGGGCCGCCGTCCAGAAAGAAGAGCTTCGCCAGGAGCAGCACATCGAGCTGATCGCCTCGGAGAACTACGCCAGCCCGGCCGTCATGGAAGCCCAGGGCACGCAGCTCACCAACAAGTACGCCGAAGGCTACCCGGGCAAGCGTTACTATGGCGGATGCGAATACGTGGACGTGGTCGAGCAGCTCGCCATCGACCGCCTGAAGCAGATCTTCGGCGCCGAGGCGGCCAACGTGCAGCCCAACTCGGGTTCGCAGGCCAACCAGGGCGTTTACATGGCCGTGCTCAAGCCCGGCGACACCGTGCTGGGCATGAGCCTGGCCGAGGGCGGCCACCTCACGCACGGCGCCTCGGTCAACGCCTCGGGCAAGCTGTACAACTTCCTGTCCTACGGCCTGGACGAGAACGAGGTCCTGAACTACGCGCAGGTCGAGCAGCTCGCCCGCGAACACAAGCCCAAGCTCATCGTGGCGGGCGCCTCGGCCTACGCGCTGCACATCGACTTCGAGCGCATGGCCCGCATCGCCCACGACAACGGCGCGCTCCTCATGGTGGACATCGCCCACTACGCGGGCCTGGTGGCCGGCGGTGCCTATCCCAATCCGGTGCCCCACGCCGACTTCGTCACGTCCACCACGCACAAGTCGCTGCGTGGCCCGCGCGGCGGCGTCATCATGATGAAGGCCGAGTACGAGAAGATCGTCAACTCGGCCATCTTCCCCGGCATCCAGGGCGGCCCGCTCATGCACGTCATCGCGGCCAAGGCCGTGGCCTTCAAGGAAGCGCTGGCGCCCGAGTTCAAGGAATACGCCCAGCAGGTCGTCAAGAACGCCAAGGTGCTGGCCGACACGCTGGTCAAGCGCGGCCTGCGCATCGTGTCGGGCCGCACGGAAAGCCACGTCATGCTGGTGGACCTGCGTTCCAAGGGCATCACTGGCAAGGAAGCCGAAGCCGTGCTGGGCCAGGCCCACATCACGGTGAACAAGAACGCCATTCCGAACGACCCGGAAAAGCCCTTCGTCACCAGCGGCATCCGCCTGGGCACGCCGGCCATGACCACGCGCGGCTTCAAGGAAGCCGAAGCCGAGCTTACCGCCAACCTGATCGCCGACGTGCTGGACAACCCGCGCGACGAAGCCAACATCGCCGCCGTGCGCGCGCGCGTCAACGAGCTGACCTCGCGCCTGCCTGTCTACGGCAGGAAGTAAGTTGCTGCAGGGCGGCGGCCTGCCGCCCGCGCGCTGGGGAAAACGGCTCTGCGTGAGCCGTTTTTTCATGGCCGCCGGCCCGCTTCCGAGGCCCCGGCGGGGCCGGAATGCCGCGATCCTGGCCGCGAGCCCGGGCGCATCGTTACAATATGCCGAATTATTGCCACGCGCTTCAGAGGGGGCCTCACATGCGCTGTCCATTTTGCGGCAATTCCGAAACCCAGGTCGTGGACAGCCGCGTATCGGAAGAGGGCGACGCCATCCGCCGCCGCCGCCGCTGCCTGTCCTGTGACAAACGCTTCACCACCTACGAGCGGGTGGAGCTCGCCATGCCGTCCGTCGTGAAGCGCAACGGCAGCCGCAGCGAGTACGATCCGGCCAAGCTGCGGGCCAGCCTCAGCCTGGCGCTGCGCAAGCGTCCGGTCAGCACCGAAGACGTGGACGCCGCCGTGGCCCGCATCGAAGAGCAGCTCCTGGCCAGCGGCCTGCGCGAAGTGCCCACCCAGCACATCGGCGAGCTCGTCATGAACGAGCTGCGCAAGCTCGACAAAGTGGCCTACGTGCGCTTCGCTTCCGTCTACAAGAGCTTCGAGGACATCGGGGAATTCGTGGAGGCCATCCGCGAAATGCAGGGGCCGCTGCTGCCGGGCAAGCTGCGCAAAGACCCGGGCCAATAGGCGCCGGGCAGTCGCCGCCGGCGTCAGCCCGCCTCGCCGCGCGCCATGCTGGGCGGCTGGGACTCGTATTTGCGCCATACCCGGCGCAGGTGCTGGGCCGAGCCGAATCCCGATTTTTCCGCCACGCGCTCGAGGTCCAGCCGCGTTTCGCGCAGCAGGTCGCGCGCCAGCGCGACGCGTATGCCATACAGATAATCCATGGGCGTGCAGCCCGCGTGCTCGCGGAAGAGCCGCGCCAGATGCCGCGGGCTGGTGTGCGCCTGCTCCGCCAGGGCCTGGGCCGACCATGGTGCGGCCGGGTCGCGCAGCACGGCGTCCTGCACGCGGTGCACGCCCGGGTGCAGATGGCTGCGGTGCGCGAGCCAGGGCGAGAGCGCCGTATCGGTGCCCGCGCGCCGGTGGTAGACCACCATCTCGCGCGCCACCTCGGCGGCGACGCGCGCGCCGCAGTGTCGGGCCACCACGTGCAGCGCCAGGTCGATGCCGGCCGTGACGCCGGCGCTGGTGAGCAGGTTGCCGTCTTCCACGAAAATGCGGTTGTCGTGCACGCGCGCGTCCGGATCGATTTCCGCCAGTTGCGCCAGGCAGCTGTGGTGCGTGGTGCATTCGCGTCCGCGCGTCAGTCCGGCCGCGGCGGCGAAAAGCGCGCCCGCGCACACCGTCATCAGCGTAAAGCCGTCGGCGGGGTGCCGCCGCGCCAGCCACTGCACGATGCGGCGGGAATCGGGATCGTCCAGCGGCACGCGCGGGCCCACCACGCCCGAGACGATCACCAATGCGTGCGGCGGCAGCGAGTCCGGCAGAGGGCGCAGGCGCCCCAGGCTCAGCCCGGCCAGGCCGGTTTCCACTTCGCGGCCGGGCCCGCAGAAAGACAGCTCGAAACTGCCGGGGCAGAGCTTTTCGGCCACGCGGAACGCCTCCGCGGGCCCGGCCAGGTCCAGCAGCACGATGCCGCGCGTCACGACGAAATGAACGGCCGCCATGCCGCGCTCTCCCGGGTTCAGGCGGCCAGCGCGTCCGCGGCCCGGGCGATGCGGGCGAAGCGGCCGGCCAGCACCAGCTCCGTGCGGTCGCGGATTTCCGCCGGCGTGTAGCGTTGGCCCGAGGGGCTTTCCATGGCGAAGGTCAGCGTCGCGTCGGTCGGGAACACCACCTTGAAGCCCGCGTCGCTCGCATGGCGGGCGGTGGTTTCGCAGCATTGCTCGGTGCGGATGCCGCTCACGATGATGCCCTCGATGCCGTGATCGCGCAGCCAATCGTGCAGCGTGGCGCCGTCGGCCGCCTTGGCGTAGAGCGAGGAATGCACCGTCTTGTGGAACACCGCGTCCGGCTCGATACGCAGCTGCTCGAGCGTGCGCACGTGGCCCGATGCCCGGGAGAAGGGGTTGGCCGGGTCGTCCGAGACGCTGGTATGGAACACCTGCAGCACGGGCATGCCGCGGCCGCGGGCGTCGTCGATCAGCGACTGCAGCCGGGCCACGAATCCGGGGTATTCCGTTTCGTCCCAAAACGGACGGTGACGGAACGATTCCTGGGCGTCGATGACGATAAGGGCTTGTTTCATTTTGGCGGGCTCCTGTCAAGGAATTCTAGGGACGTCGGGCACATTGTGCTAGCCCGGCGGCCCAAGGACGAGGCCGGCCGCAGACCAGCATCGGCCTAAAACGGACATGACGGCCCGGCTGCCGCCCGCCCCGCATACAATGCCAGCGTGATGACCCGAGCCCGCCCCGACGATCTCTCCTGGATGCGCCGCGCCCTGGCGCTGGCCCAATCCGTGCTCTACACCACCACGCCCAACCCGCGCGTGGGATGCGTCATCGTGCGCGACGGCCGCGTCATCGGCGAAGGGGCGACCCAGCCGCCCGGCGGTCCCCATGCCGAGATCTGCGCCCTGCGCGACGCCGAGGCGCGCGGCGAGCCGGTGCAGGGCGCCACGCTGTATGTCACGCTGGAGCCCTGCAGCCACCATGGGCGCACCCCGCCATGCGTGGATGCGGTGCTGGCCGCCCGGCCCGCCCGCGTGGTGGTCGCCATGGGCGACCCCAACCCGCTGGTCAACGGCCGCGGGCTCGCCCGGCTGCGCGAGGCGGGCATCGACGTGGTCACCGGAGTCTGCCTGGACGAAGCCCTGGCGCTCAACCCCGGTTTCGTTTCCCGCATGAGCCGGGGCCTGCCCTGGGTCTGGCTCAAGATGGCGGCCTCGCTGGATGGCCGCAGCGCGCTGCACAATGGCATGTCGCAATGGATTACCGGCCCCGAGGCGCGCGCCGACGGCCACCACTGGCGCGCGCGCGCCTGCGTGGTGCTGACCGGCATGGGCACCATACTCAAGGACGATCCCCGGCTCAACGTGCGGGCGGTCCAGACGCCGCGGCAGCCGCGCAAGGCGGTGGTGGATGGCCGTTTCGAGATTCCCGAGGATGCGCGTCTGTTCGACGGCGCCGAAGTCATCGTCTTCACCGCCCGCGAAGACGCGGCCAAGGCCACCCGCCTGGCCGCGAAGAATGCGCGCGTGGTGCCGTTGCCCGGGCCCGTGCCGGGGCGCGTGGACCTGCCGGCGGCCATGCGCTGGCTGGCCGCGCATGACTGCAACGAGGTGCACGTGGAGGCGGGCGCGGGCCTGAGCGGCGCGCTGGTGTCGGCGGGCTGCGTGGACGAGCTGCTGCTCTATCTCGCGCCCGTGCTGCTGGGCGATGCGGCCGGCATGGTGAAGCTGCCCGTGCTGGAGCACCTGGATGCCGCCCGCCGCTACCGCTATATAGATACGGCGGCGCTGGGCGAGGACGTGCGCCTGCGCGCGCGGGTCGAGGGCAACTGGCAGGACCTGCGCGAGCGCGTCGCCCTGCCGGCCCTGCCGTAGCGGCGGATCAGGCCCGGCCGCGCGCAGCGCGTGGTCGGCGGCGATTTCCCGGTAATGGAAGCGGGTGTCGGGCCGCGCTTCGCTGGCGGCCGCCTGGGCCGCATACAGCCGGATCGCCTGCTTGAGGCCGGCCGCCGGAATCGTGTCGCCGCAAGCGGCGCCGGCCGTCAGCGCCTCGCAGGCGCAGGGTTCTCCGCCCGCGGCCAGATGCAGGCGGGCTTCGCGGCCCAGGCTTGCCGCCGAAAGATTCGCGGCGTCGTTGGCGCCGCGCGCGGCCAGTTCGCGCACCAACTGATAGCGCGCCGCCGCCGCTGTGCGCCGGGCCTCGTCTTTGGTCGGCTGAGAATCGTCCCCGATTACTGCGAGCATGCAGGCGGCCCATGCGGCGCGAGGTGCGGCCGCCCCGGCGGGCAGTGCCAGCACCGCCTCGAACCTTTCGACGGCGGACCGCAGGCGTCCGGGCTGCCCGACCCGGTGCGCCGCGCGGTAGTCCACCGCGGCGGCGGCATACGCCTGGTCGCCATTCGCGCGCTTGCGCATGGCGCGCAGGCGATCGCGGGCCTCCTGGTCCAGCGCGGCGTCGAGGTCTTCGGGAATGGCCTCGGGCTGGCACGCCTGGGCCGCGGCTTCGGCCCGCGCGGGGCCGCGGGGCGGCGGCGGAACCAGCCGCGCGGCTTCGTACGCAAAGGAATTGGCGGGCGTTGCCAGCAGCGTGCCGCGCCGGTCGTCCAGGAGCTGCGGCGGGAAGTCGGGCACGCGGGCAATGATGGCGGCGGCGCCGGCCGCGGCGGCCAGCAAGATCAGGGCGAGGTTTTCTAGGTTGGACATGGAAAGCGGGAGTTGCAGTCCGGCAGCGCACCCAGCCGATGTGGCGCCGGGCGCCCGCATGCAGGCCGTCGCGCGCACGGCGCAGATACAGGCCCTGCGCATCGCGCTCCATCGTATAGCCGTTGATGCCGTCGGCGGCCGCGCCGTCGCCCGCGATGCGCACCGCGTGGGGCAGGGGCGCATCGGCCGCGCCGCGGTTGGCGATCAGGATCTCGCGGGCCGCGTCCGCCCCGCCATCCTGCAGCGTGACGGCAAGCTCCGCGCGCAAGGGCTGGCGCGCCAGCTCGGCCCGCCGGGTGGGCAGGCTCCACGCGCGGGCGTCCGCTTGCGTGGGCAGCCGGAACCTCGCCAGGCCGGCCAGCCGCGCGGGCGGATCGCGGTCCAGGTCGCGCACGAAGGCCGCGATCGTCGCGGGCATGGCCATGAGTTCGCTCGCGCGGCCCTCGCCTTGCAGCGCAGACCGCTCGCTCTCGATGGCGGCGATGCGGTCTTCCTCGTTCCAGACGACGCGGCTGCCCTATGCCGGCAGGGCCACGCGCCAGCCGTGCGGCGCGCCGCCGCCGTAGGCGCGCACCCGGGCTCTTGCGCGTTTCGCCTCGAACAGACCGAGCGCGGGATCGAGCACGGCATGCACCTGCAGCACCGATTCGTCGACGGCCGCGAGCGCCTGCTCCAGCTGCGCGCTGTCCAGCCAGGTCGGCAACATGGTTATCGACAGGCGCAGGTCGGGCGCGAGCCGCGCGCGCAGGTTCCGCAGAAAGACCACATAGTCCGCGAGGCGGGACGTGGCGCAGTCGTAGTCGATTTCCACGTCCGTCACGCGCACGCCGGCCCGCCGCCACGCCCGTACCGTGTGCTCGAGACGCTGCGCGGCCGCGCGTCGCGGCAGGCGGCCAGCAGCAGCAGCGCAATCAGGCCGGCGGCAAGCGGCAGGCGAGTATGGCGAGGGGCGGCACGGACGGATCGGGGCAGCGGATTGGACGGAATGCGCGGGCGCCGCGCGGCCCGCATGATTCTGTCCAAACGCCGCGCGCGGCTGGTGCTGGCAGTCGCGCCGCGCGAGTGCCAGCATGCGGCATGCAAACCTGCGCGGCCGATATGGGTATTCGCGCCGCGACGGTCCGAGGCGGAAGGCGGGCGAAAACGGCCCGGCAAAACGGACCCGGCATGACCGGACCCGGGGCATGCATACGACACGAAACACAATGCTGTCTTTGCTTGCCGGCGGCCCGCTTCAAGCCGGAAAGCCTGCCGGATCGAGGCAAGTCGAAGAGGCGGTGTGCGGCTTTTTTTGGGATGACGGCCAAATGAATTGCCACAAACGGTGAAATTGGGCTTAGCATAGGGTCATGGCTTGGCATCCGCGCCGCCGGTTTTCGGATTCTTCGCGCGCATGCCCTCGTCACCACGGATTCCGTGCCGCTTGAACACAAGACTTTTTTCGCAAGACGGCACCGCCCTGAACGCAAGCGCAAAGCGCCGTTCAGACCGTTCGCTACCATCGCTTAGCGGACGCGCCGGGCACAACCCGGGTCAATAAGAATCCACTGGGATCTCGCTCTTCCCTTCAGATCATTGCCGAGCATTGCGCATCGGGCGATCCAGGCACGCGCGTCCGGCGGTAATACGCTGAAGTGCAAAGCGAGAGAACTCTTCACTTAAGTTGCACTCCTTGACGGAACTTGTTTCGCGAGGGGGCGGCCTAAACTGAACGAATCCCCATTGCGCGCCCGGCCGCCATCGTGCGAAAGCCGGATGTGTGGCGAAAGCAACATAAGGCGCGACGGCGAAAGCTTATGGCGAGATTAGCTATGAGCCTCCCGCCTTCGGGGCACACAATGGGATTTCGTAGTGCTGTTTGGCTTTTTCGCGTGTTGTAGGAGGTTTCCGTGCAAAACATCGTCGAAGGCTTCAAGTCGCAGTATGCAAGAGAGCAGCAATCCGAGCTTTCCCTCGAGGAATATCTGGACCTTGCGAAGCGTGATCCCATGGCCTACGCCAGTCCGGCCGAGCGCATGCTGGCCGCGATAGGCGAACCGGAGGTCATCGACACGCGCAACGACCCACGTCTTTCCCGTTTGTTTTCCAACCGGACCATCCGGCGCTATCCGGCGTTCCAGGAGTTCTACGGCATGGAGGACGTGATTGCGCAGATCGTTGCGTTCTTCAAGCATGCTGCCCAGGGGCTGGAAGAGCGCAAGCAGATCCTGTACCTCCTCGGCCCGGTGGGCGGCGGCAAGTCGTCCATCGCGGAGCGGCTCAAGTCGCTGATGGAAACCTACCCCATCTACGCCTTGAAGGGCTCGCCCGTGAACGAATCGCCGCTGGGGCTCTTCAACCCCGACCGTTTCGGCAGCACGCTCGAGAAGGAATACGGCATTCCGCGCCGCTACCTCACCGGCATCATGTCGCCTTGGGCCGTGAAGCGGCTGAAGGAATTCGACGGCGACATCTCCAAGTTCCGCGTCGTGCGGCTCAACCCCTCGGTGCTGCGCCAGATCGCCATCGCCAAGACCGAGCCCGGCGACGAGAACAACCAGGACATTTCCTCGCTGGTGGGCAAAGTGGACATCCGCAAGCTCGACCGCCATTCGCAGGACGACCCGGACGCCTACAGCTACTCCGGCGGCCTGTGCCTGGCCAACCAGGGCCTGCTGGAATTCGTGGAAATGTTCAAGGCGCCCATCAAGATGCTGCACCCGCTGCTGACGGCCACGCAGGAGGGCAACTTCAAGGGCACCGAAGGCTTTTCCGCCATTCCGTTCAACGGCTGCATCCTGGCCCACTCCAACGAATCGGAATGGCAGACCTTCCGCAACAACAAGCACAACGAGGCCTTCCTCGACCGCATCTACATCGTGAAGGTGCCGTACTGCCTGCAGGTGTCGGAAGAGGTGCGCATCTACGAGAAGCTGCTGCACAACAGTTCGCTCGCCAAGGCGCCCTGCGCCCCGGGCACGCTGGACATGATGGCGCAGTTCTCGGTGCTGACGCGCCTGAAGGAGCCGGAGAACTCCAGCATCTACTCCAAGATGAGGGTGTACGACGGCGAAAGCCTGAAAGACGTGGACCCCAAGGCCAAGGCGCTGCAGGAGTACAAGGACTACGCCGGCACCGACGAGGGCATGACCGGGGTTTCCACCCGCTTTGCGTACAAGATTCTGTCGAGCGTCTTCAACTACGACCAGAGCGAGGTGGCCGCCAACCCCGTGCACCTCATGTACGTGCTCGAACAGCGCATCGCGCGCGAGGATTATCCCGAGGAAGTCCGGCGCCGCTACCTGGAGTTCATCAAGGGCTACCTGGCGCCGCGCTACGCCGAATTCATCGGCAAGGAAATCCAGACCGCCTACCTGGAGTCCTACTCGGAATACGGCCAGAACATCTTCGACCGCTACGTCACGTTTGCCGACTGCTGGATCCAGGACGAGGAATTCCGCGACCCGGAAACCGGCGAAAGCTTCGACCGCAGCGCGCTGAACGACGAACTGGAAAAGATCGAGAAGCCGGCCGGCATCGCCAACCCGAAGGATTTCCGCAACGAAATCGTGAACTTCGTGCTGCGCGCGCGCGCCAACAACAACGGCCGAAATCCGACCTGGACCAGCTACGAGAAACTGCGCGAAGTGATCGAGAAGAAGATGTTCTCGAACACCGAGGATCTGCTGCCCGTCATCTCGTTCAACGCCAAGGCGTCGGCCGAGGACCGCAGCAAGCACCAGAGCTTCGTCGACCGCATGGTCGAAAAGGGCTACACCGAGAAGCAGGTGCGGCTGCTGTGCGAGTGGTATCTCCGCGTGAGGAAGTCTTCGTGAGGGCTGCAAGTCATGAACTCGCTCATCGACCGCCGGCTGAACGGGCGCAATAAAAGCGCCGTCAACCGCGAGCGCTTTCTCCGGCGTTACAAGAACCAGATCCGCAAGGCGGTTCACGGAATGATCCGCGACCGCTCGATCCAGGACATGGACCAGGGCGGCGAGATCAACCTGCCCGCCCGGGACATCTCCGAGCCGCAGTTCCGGCATGGCCCGGGGGGCGACCGCGAGATCGTGCACCCGGGCAACCGCGAGTTCGCCAAGGGAGACACTTTCGACCGGCCGCAGGGCGGCCAGGGCGAGGGCGGCTCCGAGCCGGGCGAAGGCGAATCGGTGGACCAGTTCACCTTCAGCCTGTCGCGCGCGGAGTTCCTCAACCTCTTCTTCGAGGATCTGGAGCTGCCACACATGGCGCGCACGCAGCTGGGCGAGGTCAGCCAGCGCAAGTGGCAGCGCGCCGGCTACACCACTACCGGCTCGCCCAGCATGCTGAGCATCAGCCGCACGCTCAAGTCTTCGCTGGCCCGGCGCGTGGCGCTGGGCGTCAAGGCCCGCGCCGACCTCGAAGACGCCGAGGAGCGGCTGGCCCAGGCCCGGGCGGCCGGCGCCTCCGCCGACGAGATCAAGGCGCTCGAGCAGGAAGTGGAAGACTGCCGCGAACGCCTGACCAAGCTGCCCTTCCTGGACGACCTCGACCTGCGCTACCGCAACCGCGTGTCGGTGGCCATTCCGGTGGCGCGCGCCGTGATGTTCTGCCTCATGGACGTGTCCGGCTCCATGGACGAGGGCAAGAAAGACCTGGCCAAGCGCTTCTTCACGCTGCTCTACCTCTTCCTGTCGCGCAAGTACGAGCACGTGGACCTGGTGTTCATCCGCCACACCGACAACGCCGAGGAAGTGGACGAGCAGACGTTTTTCTACGACCCCAAGAGCGGCGGCACCATCGTGCTGTCGGCGCTGGAACTGATGCGCGACATCATGGAAAAGCGCTACCCGCCCTCGGCGTGGAACATCTACGCCGCCCAGGCCAGCGACGGCGATTCCTTCGGCGCCGACGCGGGCAAGAGCGCGCGCTTCCTGGCCGAGCACCTGCTTCCGGCCACGCGCTACTTCGCCTATATCGAGATTCCCGACTCGCAGGAGGCGCGCAAGAGCAGCCTGTGGGCGGAATACGAACAGAAGCTGGAACCGCATTTCGTCATGCGGCGCATCTGCGACCGCGGCGAAATCTACCCCGTGTTCCATGACCTCTTCAAGAAGGAGGCCGTATGACTGCCATCGTGGGCGCTCTCGTCGAACCCGGCCAGGCCGGCAGCCCCCGGCCGCTTTCCCAGGGTTCGGAATGGACCTTCGAGCTGATCCAGACCTACGACGAAGCGATCTCCCAGGTTGCGCGCGAGTACGGGCTGGACACCTACCCGAACCAGATCGAGGTCATCACCTCGGAACAGATGCTGGATGCCTACGCCTCGGCCGGCCTGCCCATCGGCTATCCGCACTGGTCGTACGGCAAGGAATTCATCCGCAACGAACAGTTCTACCGGCGCGGCATGCAGGGCCTGGCGTATGAAATCGTCATCAACTCCAACCCCTGCATCGCCTACCTCATGGAAGAAAATTCCATGACCATGCAGGCCCTGGTGATCGCCCACGCCTGCTACGGGCACAACTCGTTCTTCAAGGGCAACTACCTGTTCCGGCAATGGACCGATGCCGACAGCGTGCTCGACTATCTGGTGTTCGCCCGCAAGTACGTCATGGACTGCGAAGACCGCCACGGCATCGACGCCGTGGAGTCGCTGCTGGATTCCTGCCACGCGCTCTCGCTGCACGGCGTGGACCGCTACAAGCGTCCCGCGCCCGTTTCGTACAAGGAAGAGGCCGCGCGCCAGGCCGAGCGCGAAGAACACGCGCGCCTGCAGTACAACGACCTGTGGCGCACGCTGCCCCGGCTCGAAACCGAAAAGACCCCCGAGGCCGCCCGCGCGGTCTTCCCGCCCGAGCCCGAGGAAAACCTGCTGTACTTCATCGAGAAGTACTCCCCGCGCCTGGAACCCTGGCAGAAGGAACTGGTGCGCATCGTGCGCAAGATCGCCCAGTACTTCTATCCGCAGAGCCAGACCAAGGTCATGAACGAGGGCTGGGCCACGTTCTGGCACTACACCATCCTGAACCGCCTGCACGAAAAAGGACTGGTCAACGACGGCTTCATGATGGAGTTCCTGCAAAGCCACACCAACGTCGTGAGCCAGCGCGGCTTCGACGAGCGCGGCTACAGCGGCATCAACCCCTACGCCCTGGGCTTTGCCATGATGTCGGACATCCGCCGCATCTGCCAGTCGCCCACCGACGAAGACCGCCGCTGGTTCCCCGACATCGCCGGCGCCGACTGGCTGAAGACGCTGGACTTCGCCATGCGCAACTTCAAGGACGAGTCGTTCATCTCGCAATACCTCTCGCCGCGCCTGATGCGCGAATTCCGCTTCTTCGCCATCTCCGACCACGAGGCCAACCCCAAGCTCGAAGTCGCCGCCATCCACGACGACGAGGGCTACCGCGACATCCGCCGCCTGCTCGCCGCCCAGCACAACCGCGACAACCTGGTGCCCGACATCCAGGTCATCCGCTACAACCGCGACTCCGACCGCTCCCTGGTGCTGCGCCACCTCAAGAGCCGCGGCCGGCCCCTGGCCAGCGAAGACGCCGAACAGGTCATGAAACACCTCGCCCGCCTGTGGGGCTTCCGCGTGCGCCTGGAAGAAACCGAACCCGACGGCACCGTCAGCTCCTACCGCGAACAGGATCCGCCGCCGCGTCCGTAGGGATGATTTGTCCCTATAATCGAGGAGAGATGCACGCCCGGCCGCCTTCTGCTAGAATCGCGGATTCGCATTTTCCGCAATGCGAGTCCCGAATCAGGACAGGTGGCCGAGTGGTTGATGGCGCACGCCTGGAAAGCGTGTATACGTCAAAAGCGTATCGGGGGTTCGAATCCCCCTCTGTCCGCCAAGAATACATGCGCAGAAATGCGTAGAAGTCCGAAAACCCGCACCAGCTAAGGCTCTGCGGGTTTTTTCTTGTCCGGGACAGTCCGCTAAAGTGCGCCAGCAGCCGGGGGTATGAGGGGTTATATCTGGGGGTATGATCGACTATCACTCACTTCGCCAAAGGATCGGCAGGCACACACCGCAGGAGCGCGTTATTGGGTCTCAAGCCTTTGGCGCGTTCGCCCGTACTGTGCTGGTGGCTGCCAAGCAGGAAGACAGCGAGGGGCGCGTCCTGGCCCGCGCCAAGAGCAACATTTCCATTGATGACGGGGGCGTCACCTACTTCATCGAACCGTGCAGCCTGGACAGCGGCATTCAGACCACCCGCGTTGCTTGGGGCGAGAAGGTCGAGGGATCGGCCCGTGACATTTTGGGGGCGGTGGAAGCGCCGCAACCCGCATCGCGCGAAACCGCGCTTGCGTACCTCGCTCGCCTGCGCAAGACGCTGAATATGCCGGAGCATGCGGGCGAGCTTGCCACGCAGGTGGTGCAGGCCAAGGGCTGGCGGCCGCGTCCTGCCTAGGATTGGCCTTCGCTTCGCGCCGCTGCGGGGCTTGACCAAGAGGCGCGGCCTCTTGGAACACCGTTCTCGCCGAAGGGCAAGGGCGCAGGGGGACAAACATCCCCTGCACCCCGCCGACAGGCTGTTGCGCTGCGCGGGTATCCGGCCGACGTTTCCGACGAAGAATGGGCCTTTGCCGCCCCGGGACCGCGTTGCGAAATCGCCTGGTTTTGATAATAATTGGTAGTGATTCTTATTTAAATTCTGGCGCCGCGAAACCGATCGACGCCCTTACACCGTGCCTATCGAGACATCCCCTCCCGACATCGAGTCCCTGTACAGCAACCATCACGGGTGGCTGCTGTCGTGGCTGCGCCGCCGCCTGGGCGATTCCTTCGATGCCGCCGACCTGGCCCACGATGCCTTCGTCCGCCTGATCCAGAGGCCGCGCCGCTTCGACAGCACGTCGGAGGCGCGCGCCTACCTGCGCGCGATGGCCAACGGCATGTGCGTGGACATCTGGCGCCGGCGCCAGATCGAACGGGTGTGGCTCGAAGAACTGGCCAGCCGGCCCGAAGCCGCGGCGCCATCGGTGGAACACCAGGCCATCGTGGTCCAGGCCCTGCTCGAAGTCGACGCCATGCTGCGCGGCATGCCGGTCAAGGCTGCTAACGCCTTCGTCATGGCGGTCGCCTGCGACATGACGGACAAGGAAGTGGCCGCGGAACTGGGCGTCTCCACGCGCATGGTGCGCAAGTATGTGGCCCAGGCCATGTTCCATTGCCTGCTGCTGGAAGCGCGCGGCGTGGCGGCGGACCTGCCGAGGCACATGCCGCATATCGTTCCGGCCGCTTCCTCGCCCGGCTGAGCGCCGCCCCCGAGCGATCGCCGTGCACGCCGACCCGCCCCTTCCGCCATCCATGTCCGCCCTTTCGCACCAGGCCCTGCAACAGGCCGCCGAATGGTTCGCCCTGCTGCGCTCCGGCGAGGCCACGGCCGCGGACCGGGCGCAATGGCAGGCCTGGCTGGACGACGCGCAGGAACACCGCAAGGCCTGGCAGCAGGTCGAACGCATCAGCGGCCGGTTCGAGCCGGTCCAGAACAGCCCCAGCCGCGATGCCGCGGCCCGGGGCTTCTGTACCGCCAACACCCGCATGGCGCGCCGCCGCCAGGTGCTGGTGGGCCTGGGCGGTCTGGCCGGCAGCGCCCTGTTCGGCTGGATAGGCTGGCGCCATACGCCGCTGCCCGGCCTGCTGATGGCGCGCTACGCCGACTACCGCAGCGAGACCGGCGAAGTGCGGAGCATCGAACTTCCCGACGGGTCTTCGATCTGGCTGGGCACCGCCAGCGCGTTCGACCTGGACTACCGCAAGGACCTGCGCCGGATTCGCCTGATCGCCGGAGAGATCCTGGTCCAGACCGCGGCCGACCCGGACCGGCCCTTCGTCGTGGATACGCCGCAGGGACGCCTGCGCGCCCTGGGCACCCGCTTCACCGTGCGCCTGGACGACGACGAAACCCTGGTCGCCGTCTACAGCGGCGCCGTCGAGGCCCGCACCGCGGACACCGCCGCCACGCGCATCATCCAGACCGGCCAGCAGACGCGCTTCACCAGCGCAACGCTGGCCGCCGGCGAAATCGCCGACCCCGCGCGCGAAGCGTGGACGCGCGGCATCCTGGTCACGGAGAACACTCCCCTGATCGACGTCGTGCGGGAGCTGCGGCGCTACCGCGGCGGCTACCTCGGCGTCGCGCCCGAAATCGCCCATCTGTCGGTCATCGGCAGCTATCCGGCGACCGATCCGGACCGGGCGCTGGCCATGCTGGAAGCCGTGCTGCCCATCCGGGTGAAACGCCCCCTGTCCTGGTGGGTCAGCATCGAACCCCGGGACGGCGCAGCCTCCAGTCCTTGAACGCCGGGCCTTTCTCGCCCAAAAAAACTGCCGCTCAGGCAAACCGGTTCCGCTTTCGAGCCGCTCGCTCGATCTAATCAATGAGAGCTTCTCAAACAGGACCCGCCCCGCTCCGGCCGGGCGCCTTATCGCTCTCATCGATAAACCGCGTCTGTGGAACCCCGTCCTTCATGTCTCGTCATCCCGCCGCTCGTGCCGCATGCCAGCCCGCCCATCCCTCGATTCGCCCGTCGCGGCGCCCGGGCGCCCCATTTCGTCTCGCGCCGGCAGCCCGCATCGCCCAATTGGCATTCGCCGCCGGCGCCCTGGCCGCGGCCGGCTGGCAGCCGGCCGCGCACGCGCAAGCCTCCGCCGCTTCCGCGGGCGCCGCGCGGAGCGCGGAAGCGCCGCGGCGCTACGACATTCCGGCGGGACCATTGAGCTCTGTGCTGGCGCGCTTCGCCGGCGAATCGGGCGTCCTGGTGGCGGGGGCCGGCGAGCTCGCCCAGGACAAGCGCAGCCCCGGCGTATCCGGCGAACTGAGCGCGCAGGCGGCCTTGAACGCCTTGCTGGCCGGGACGGGACTGGCGGCCGAGCCAGGCACCGCTGGCGGGTTTGTGCTGCGGCGCATTCCCGGATCGTCCGCGAGCGGCGTGGCGACGCTGGAGCCTGTAACGGTCCGGGCCGACTCGTTGAACGTCACCGAGGGCAGCCACAGCTACGCCATGAATGGCCCCATCGCAAGCGCCACGGGCCTGCCCCTGACGCTGCGTGAAACGCCGCAAAGCGTGAGCGTCATGACCCGGCAACGAATTGAAGACGAAGGGATAGACAGCATCGAGACACTGCTGGACCGGACGCCGGGCATCTCCGTGCAGAACATCGGCGCCAGCCGCTTTTCAATACTCTCGCGCGGTTATGACATCGACAACTACCAGTTCGACGGCGTTCTTACCGCAACCGATATCGTGTCGCAGAACATCCCTCAGAGCCAGGCGGACCTGGCGATCTACGACCACGTGGAAGTGTTGCGCGGCGCGACCGGCCTGCTGACAGGCGCGGGCGATCCATCCGGGACCATCAACCTCGTGCGCAAGAAACCCACGCGCGAATTTCAAGGATATTTCAGCCTTAGCGGGGGCAGTTGGAGCCGTGGGCGGGGAGAACTGGATCTGGGCGGTCCGATCAATGAGGCCGGCACGTTGCGCGGACGTTTCGTGGCCGCGCATGAGCAGGGCGATACCCATATCGACTATTACAAGCAAAAGAAAACCGTGCTCTATGGCGTCCTGGAGGCTGACCTGACGCCGAACACGCTATTGACGGCGGGCCTGGATTACCAGAAGAACGATCCCCGCGGGCAATCCTCCACCGGACTGCCGCTGTTCTACAGCGATGGCAAGCAGACCGACTTCAGCGCTTCCGACAATGCCGCGGCGCGGTGGAATCGAAACGAGATCCAGGTTTACAACGCTTTCCTGAACCTGCAACATAAGTTTGCCAACGATTGGACGCTGAAATTCTCGGGAAATTACCTGCACGGCACGCGCGAATACTCCGCGGCAAACGCCAGCTGGGGGTTCCCCGACCGCGAAACTGGCGACGGCGTACGCTTCTATGGCGCGCTGGGCAGCGCCAGACAGGAACAGACCGGGTTCGACGTACAAATCGAGGGCCCGTTCGAACTATTGGGAAGAGAACATGAGTTCGTGCTCGGTTTCAATTGGGCCGAATTCAAGAATTTTCACGATCCCATGCGGGGAGCGGGCATCGAAGGAACCCGGGTCAATATTTACGACTGGGGCAACGAGACTGCCGGCCCCAACGTAACGGGTGAAAAGCTCATGAACTACGACGGCTGGCAAAAACAGAACGGCGTCTATTCCGCGCTGCGCCTGAAACCCCGGGATGACCTGGCCATCATCATGGGGGCGCGGCTCAGCAATTACCGTTACCAGCTCTCCCAGATCTATGTCCCCGAAGCGTTGGCGAGAAACAACAAGATCACCAGAATGAGCGAGAGCGGTGTCGTCACCCCGTATGCCGGCATCGTTTATGACTTGAGCGAAGTGCACTCGGTCTATGCCAGCTACACCAGCATCTTCAAGCCTCAGGGCTCTCGCGACCGCAATGGCGAGATACTCGATCCTCGTACCGGCGACAACTACGAAATCGGCCTGAAAAGCGAATTCTTCGGCGGACGCCTCAATAGCGCCATCGCGCTCTACCAGATTCGCCAGGACAATCTTGCCGAGGCCGATCCGGGCCAGACCGTGCCGGGCACCGTGAACGAGCCCGCCTATCGTGCGGTAAAGGGCGCAAAGACCTCGGGCCTGGATATCGAGTTCAACGGCGAGCTCGCGCCCGGCTGGCAGGCGGCGTTAAGTTACAGCTACAGCACCACCAAGAATGCCGCAGGTGAATCCATCCGCACCATCTTCCCGCGCCACATGGCCAAGCTCTGGACTACCTATCGCCTGCCCGGAGCCTGGAACCGCCTGACCGTGGGCGGCGGGCTGAATTGGCAGAGCCGTATCCATTACGCCGCGACGACCTGGGATTTGCCCGGCGTCACCCTGAACGGAGAGCAGGAATCCTACGTGGTGGCCAACCTGATGGCCCGTTACGACTTCAATCGCCAGCTTTCCGCCACCCTGAACGTCAATAACGTGTTCAACAAGAAATACCTGCAGGGCCTGGATACCACGTTCTACTCCGGCATCTATGCCCCTACCCGCAACGCGATGCTGACGTTGAAATATCAGTTCTGAGGAGAACCTCGATGCGAGATCCAGAGGGCTCAGCCAGGTATTGGATTCCAGGCATGCGCGTGGCCGCCGCGTTGCTCGGCGGCTACGCCTTCACCTGGGGGTTCATCTCCTTGGGCGTGGCCGGGCTGTTCGCCGCCGGCATGGAGTTCCATGATGCCGAGCACCTCAGCTACATCCTGGGCTTTCTGGTTTTTCTCGCGGTCTTCCTGTGGGCCTTCTCGGCGCGAGGGTTGGCGCGCGTCTGGACCATGCTGGCCGGCGGCGGCGCCTTGATGGCAGGCGCGGCTTCACTCGTGCAATACCTCACGCTCGCCTGAGCGCCGGAGCTGCCTATGTTTCAGAACTTTCGCCTCAGCATGGCCTGGCTGCATACATGGTTCGGACTGGTGCTGGGCTTCGTGCTGATGGTTGTGTTCTTCTTCGGCGCCTTGTCGGTGTTCGACCGCGAAATCGACCGCTGGGCCATTCCCTCCTCGCGCTTCGCGCCCCAGCCCATGCCGTCGTTCGACCAGATGCTCAAGCCGAACCTGGAGAGCATGCAACCCTCGGCCGACCGCCGCGAACGCATGCGCGACCAGGTGTACGGTCCGCTGCCCGACCGCTTCGATGTCCCGAAGCGTTGGGGATTCTATTCCACCCACCGTGACCCCGTGCTGGGTCTGTTTGTGGGTTACGAAGTGCCCAATGCGAAGAAGCCGGGCACGACGATCTGGGCGCGGCGCACCATCGACCCGCGCACGGGCGCCGGCTTGCCCGACGACCATCTCAAGATCGGCAGCAGCTTTTTCTATCCGCTGCACTACAGCCTGACCTGGTATTGGAAAGGCGTGGGCTATTGGATCGTGGGGCTGGCCGCCCTGGCGATGCTGGCGGCGCTGGTCAGCGGCGTGGTCATGCACCGCAAGCTGTTCCGCGAATTGTTCACCTTCCGGCCCCGCAAGAACACGCAACGCGGCCTGCTGGATCTGCACAACCTGACCGGCGTGGTTGCGCTGCCGTTCCATTTCTTCTTTGCCTTTACCGGGCAGGTGATCTTCGCCGGCATTTACTTTCCCGTCACGCATACCCAGCTCGAACCGCTGCATGAATTCAGCGAGCAGCGGGAAGCCGACGAAACGGGCCTGCCTCATGAACGGGCAGGGATCGCCGCGCCGCTGGCGTCGGTGGACTCCATGGTGGCCGAAGCCCGGCGCCGCTGGGCCGGCAGAGGCATGGCGGGCGAGGTGGGCTTTCTGGCCGTGCAGTTCCCCTATGATGCCAACGGCTATGTCAGCATCTACCGGGCCGGCACCGATCGCATCGCCCTGACTGGCGAAGGCGTGCATTTCAGGGCGGCGACCGGCGAAGTGCTGCGCGAGGATCCGAGCCCTTCCGCAGTGGACAGCGTGAATGAGTTTCTTACCGGCTTGCATTTGCAGCATTTCCGCCACTGGCTATTGCGATGGCTGTATGTGCTGGGTGGATTGGCGGGTTGCGCCTGTATTGCCACGGGCCTGCTGTTCTTCGTGGAAAAACGAAAAAAGCGGCATGCCGAGACGGGCAGCCGCGGTTGCCGCGTGGTCGATGCGATGGCGGTGACCGCAGTCACGGGCATGCTTGTCGCCACGCTGAGCATATTGATCGCCAACCGGCTGCTGCCCGAGACGCTGCCCGCGGGATGGCCCGAGCGCGGCGCCCTGGAACAGCATCTGTTCTGGGGAGCCTGGGCGCTTGCAATGGCGCACGCGTTCAGGCGATCCAGGTTCGTGGCCCAGGGAAGAACCAACCCGGCGTGGCGCGAGCAATGCCAGGCCATCTCCGTGCTGGCCCTGGCGGCCGTGTTGTTGAACTGGCTGAGCACTGGAGACCATCTATTGAAGACGGTGGGAGAGCGGTATTGGCCGGTGGCTGGCGTGGATATGTTCCTGCTGGCATCGGCGGCGACTGCCGCGCTGGTCGCGGCGAGGCTGAAGCGCCGCGCCAAGACTGAAGCCGGCGTGTCCTCGGAAAAGCGCAAGAGTGCCTCCCATGCCTGACGGGCTGATACTGCTGGCGGCCATCCTGTGCGCCGTGGCCGGCATGGGCTGGCTGGCCCTGGCGATGCCGGTCCACTGGGAGCAGGCCTGCGGCGACGCGCCGTGCCCGCCCCGGACCCGATCGGCCCTGCGCTGGCTGGGCGTCCTCGCCCTGTCCGTGTCGCTGGGGTTGTGCCTCGCGGCCGATCATGCGTCGATGGCGGCGCTGGTATGGGTAATGGTCCTGGCGGGATCGGCCCTTTCCGTCGCCTTTACGCTTGCATGGCGCGCGCGCTGGCTCGGCTTGCTGGCCGGGAAACCCTAGCCGGCACGGGACTTGCGCTACCCCGGGCGTCTTCGAAAGAGAGGAACGCCCCATGCCGACCACAGACGCCGTCCCGACCTCCCGCAACGTGCCGGAACCGCCGCAGGAGCGGCTGCGCCGGATCGACGCGGAGCGCCCCGGTTTCCCCGGCGAACTCCTCATCGTGTTCGGCGCGGGCGCCTGGCTGATGCTTGCCGGCATGCGCAGCGGCCTCGGCCTGTATTCAGCGAACTTCTAAAGTACGGTATTCATTTTTATTTTATCCATATGATTTATATAAAGAAAAATTAAAATATGGATCCCCCCTCCGCCAGGAATTCGTCCAGGCAGGCCCTGGAAAACAAAACCCCGTAGAACCCGGCGTCCACGGGGTTTTTTCTTTTCGGCGCAGCGCCCGGAGGGCGCGGTTCGCATCCGGCTGCCTGCAACACCATCCGGCGCGGCAGCCGCAAGGGAGTCGCTGGCTGCCTCGCGGCCACGGCAAAGGTGCTTGCAATTCATGACGTCTGGTAGGCTGGCGTGACCTCGATATGAACTTATAGTGAGACTGCTTTTTTCAAAGGAGTCTTCCGATGCGCCTCTTCCGTCCTCTCTCTGTATCCTGCGCTGCCCTGCTGCTGACCGCCGGCGCGCACGCCCAATTGCTGGATGCCGTCAAGGGCGCCGTGGGCGGCGGCGCCATGCCGGCAGCGGTGCCGGACCTGGGCTCGGTCGGCACGGGCAACATCGCCGGCGTGCTCGGATACTGCGCGAAGAACAATTACCTGGGCGGCGATGCTTCCAGCGTCAAGGACAAACTGCTGGGCAAGCTGGGCGGAGACGAGAAAGCGCAAGCCGATCCTGGCTACCAGGAAGGACTGGGCGGTGTGCTGGGCGGCCAGAGCAGCCAGAAGCTCGACCTCAGCGGCGGCGGCCTCCAGGCCCAATTGAGGGAGAAGGTCTGCGACCAGGTGCTGGAATACGGGAAGTCGCTGCTCTGAACGCCGCGATGCCATGGGCCTGACGAAGGGCCCGGCGGGCGGGGGAGGCGGCAGATCGGGCCCGGCTTTCGCTTTCCGGCTATAACAGGAGCCTCGGGGCCTGGCCGCCTTCCAGGCTTTTTTGCCGCTCGGGGAGAACGCCATGGCCAAGATAAAGATCGATTTCGTGTCCGACGTTGCGTGCCCGTGGTGCGCGGTGGGCCTGGGCGGCTTGCTGGAAGCGTGGCGTCGGCTGGACGGCGCGGCCGAGATCGCGCTGCATTTCCGGCCGTTCGAGCTGAACCCCGACATGCCGCCGGGCGGACAGAACACCATCGAGCGCCTGATGCAGAAGTATGGCTATACGCGGGAGCGCGTCCAGGCGAACCGGCAGGTCATCGAGCAGCGCGCCGCTGCCGTCGGCATGCCGATGCGCATGACCGACGAGAATCGTTCCTACAATACTTTCGACGCGCATCGCCTGATCCATTGGGCGGGCCTGCAGGGCCAGGAGCGGCAGATCGCGCTCAAGAAGCGGCTGCTGGAAACCTATCACCACGAGAACCTGGACACCCGCGACCCCGAGGTGCTGGCGCGGGCGGCCGGGGAGGCGGGGCTGGACGAAGCCGAGGCCCGCGAGGTGCTGGCCTCCGGGCGTTATGCGGAAGAGGTCCGGGCCGAGGAGGCCGAGTGGCGCAGTCGCGGCATTTCATCGGTCCCGTCTCTCGTCATCAATGACAAGTATCTTGTGTCGGGCGCGCAGCCTCCCGACGTGTACGAGCAGGTGCTGCGCCAGGTGGCGGCGGAAGGCTGATCGCCGGTCTGCCGGGGCGAGGGCGTCCGCGTCTTTTCTGGCGACGGATCAATCGGCAGCCGGCGCGTTTTCCGCCCGGGGCAAGGCTGCGCCTTCCTCGCGCAGGCGCCGGGCCAGTCCGGCCAGCCGGGTGAGGCCGGCCTCCAAAGCCGTGTCGAGCGCCTCCAGCGTTTCGAGGAATGCCCGGCTCTGCCGGTGGCATTGATCGAGGCTGTTTTTTTCCAGCCGCAGCAGGCTCGCGCGCAGGCCGGTCTTGACGTCGGAATAACGCTGCCAGGGATCGGAGCCGGCGGCGTGGCGGTCCAGAGGCGGATGGGGCAGGGCGGCGGGGATGTCGATCCGGTAGTCGGCCAGCGCCTCGGCGGCGACGGCGGCGTAGGCTTGCAGCGTCATGCGCGCCAGGCTGGCCGGCAAGTCGGCCGCCGGGTTGTCCAGCAGCGCCGGGAGGGCGGGCAGGATACGGCGCAGGCTGGCCTCGGCAAGCCGGGTCCGCTGGTCTTGTTGCCAGGCGAGCGCGGCCTGCGCCTGCCGGCGCAGGGCGTCCAGGCCCGGGCGGATGTCGCGCGCGATCGGGCCGGCGACGTTTTCCTGGAGGTAGTGCAGCAGCATCTCGGCCGGCTTGCGCTGCCTGTATGCCAGCATGGGCTGGATAAGGGCCCGCAGCGCGGCATAGAGCGCATCGAAGCCGGCTTCGGCCATGGCGGCGGGCGTCTGGGCCGAGGCCATGCGGACCGAAATGGAAACCGGCGTTTTCAGGAGCCCGGGGTCGGCGCCGAGTTCGGCCAGCTTGCCGCGGGCGCGGCTTTCCACGTCGGCCTGCTGCAGGTCGCGGTCCGCCGCCGATTTGTTGCACAGCGTTTTCCGGATTTCACCGTCGACTTCGTCTTCGTCGTAGCAGTCGCTGCGCGTGATGATGGGCAGCAGGGGTTTGCGGCGCAGCAGTTCGCGCCCGAGGTCGTCCAGTTCGCGGACCTGGCCGGGCGAGGATGAACCGGTGAGCCACAGCACGCCGTCGGCGCTGTCGAGGTAGCGCCGGGTGAGTGCGGCGTTGGCTTGTTCGCCGGAGTGCAGGCCGGGGGTGTCCAGCAATACCAGCCTGTCGCCCAGGCGCACGCCTTGCAGCCGCCGGGTGGTTTCGGTGGCGCCCTCCCGCAGGGGCGTTTCGCTGTCGCAAACGCCATCGGGGCCGACGTGGAAGAAGCGGACCTGCCGCCCGTGGGCCCTGTGGCGCTGCGCGAGGAAGTTGCACAGGGAGCTCTTGCCGGCATTGAACTTGCCGAACACCAGCAGCATGATCTGGCCGGCGCAGGACTCGGCTAGCTGGCGGGCGGGTTCGAGTTCGGCCAGCCCCGCCGTCCAGGTTCCCGCGAGGCGCCGCAGTCCGGCATCCAGGGCGCGGGCGGCCCGCGCCAGCGGCGCCTGGGCCTGCGGCCACGCGCTGTCCAGGCGATGGCCGGCGAGGGCGTGCTGAAACTGCGCGAGCCACTCGCGCAGGGCCTGCGTTGCGGCCCGGCTGTCCGGCCCGACGGCATCGGCGAGGTCGGTGTCGGCGATGAAGCGCGCTTCATCGTTCATGCCGTGTCCCGGGTATGCATGCCGCGCAGGGCAGGGGCGTGCAGGGCGTCGAGGGCTCGCCGCGTGGCGGCCTGCGCCGCGTCCAGTTCGGCGATCCGCGCGGCCAGCGCCTGCCGGTCGTCCGAAAGCTCATAGTAGTGCGTGAAATCCGCCTGCAAGCGCAAGCGGCCGGCCGGCTCGCAGAACATGCGGCGCAAGTCTTTGCGGAATTTGACCGACACGCCCAGCACCGCGGCCATGACGGAGTTCAGGCTGCGCGCGGGCGTCCGGCTGGCCCCGGGCATGCCGGCGACGCCGTGGCCGGCCAGGTAGCTGTCGATGCCGATGCAGGCGCGGGAATAGCCGATCTGGAGCTTGTTGCGTTCGGCCTTGCCCGGGGTCAGCGCGTAGGCGTCCTGGGCGGAGTCGGGCGCGGCCGCGCGGTCGGGCCCCAGCGACGCGAGCAGGGCGGCGATGTCGGCGCCGGCCTTGTCGAGCACGGCGCGCAGGCCGCGGTCGAAGTCTTCTCGCTGCCGGCGCTGCGCGGCGTGCAGCGTTGCCGTTTCGTCGGCCTGCCGCGCCGCCAGCTTTTGCAGGCTGGCGCGCAGGCCGGCCCACAGCGCCGCGCCTTCGCGCGCACGCGCTCGCGGCACCTGGGCCAGGGCGGCCGCCAGCGCCTGGCGCAGCGCGGGAATGCCGCTGCGCTCGACCAGCAGGGGCTTGCCCTGCTCCAGTCCTTTGCGGTGGCGCACGGCCGACACGAGGTGTGGGCTGTGCGCCTGCGCGGCGACGGCATCTCGCACTGCCTGCAGTTCGGCCTCGTCGGCCAGTTGGTCGACCTGCGTCAGGACGACCAGGGTCTGGCGGTGCGTGCGGGCATCATCGTCCCGCAGGGCGGCAAGCAGTTCCCGTTCCTGCCGGTCCAGTTCGCCGGCCTTGGCCGCATGCACGAACAGGCGGATATCGGAAAGCAGCCACGCGGCGCGCCGCGCGTGGCCGTCGTCGTCGGCGCTGGCGTCCAGGCCGGGCGCATCGAGCCAGCGGACCCGCTGATGCACGATGTCGGCGAGCGCCACGGTTTCGCGCCGGTCGGCCACGGCGAAGACCTCCTGGCCGATCAGTTCGTTGAGCAGGCGGCTCTTGCCGTGGTTGTATTTGCCGATGACGGTGACGACGGGCCAGGAATCTTCGGCCAGCACGCCCAGCCGGGCCAGGTCGTCGGCCCGGCCGGGCAGCACGGCCGCTGCCGCGGCCAGCGTTGGGGCGGGCGCGTCCGGTTGCATGGGGGCTCCGGCGCGGCTCAGCCCACGTGGCCGCCGGCCACGAACATCACCTGGCCGGTGATGTAGGACGCCTCGGGGGCGGCCAGGAAGCAGATGGCGGCGGCGACTTCGTCCACGGTGCCCAGGCGGTGCATGGGCGTGCCGTCGAGGCAATCGGAATACATCTCGCGCGACCAGGCCAGGTCCTGTTCGGAAGGCGGCTCGGTGTTGCGCGGAATGGCCCTGGTGCCGTTGTCGAGGGCGCCGGGCGAGACGCAGTTCACGCGCACGCCGCTGCCGGCCAGCTCCAGGGCCATGCAGACCGTCGCGGCATGCACGCCGCCCTTGGAGGCGGAGTAGGGCACGCGATAGATGCCGCGCGTGGCGTTGGAGCCGACGTTGACGATGGCGCCGCGCCCCTGCTTGCGCATGACGGGGATGACTTCGCGGCAGGACCACAGCGTGGGCCACAGCGAGCGGTTCACCTCGCGCTGCATCTGTTCGGGCGTGTACTCCCAGAAGGGTTTCATCCAGATGGTGCCGCCGACGTTGTGCACCGATACGTCGATGCGGCCATGGGTATCCATGGCGTACTGCACCATGCGCTGGGCGCCCGCGTGCGTTTCCAGGTCGGCGTCGATGAAGGAGGCCTGTCCGCCTTGCGCGCGGATCTGCTCCGCCACCGACCGGCCCTGCTCGATGGCGCGGTCCACCAGCACGAGGGTGGCGCCCTCGGCCGCCAGGCGCAGGGCGGTGGCGCGACCCACTCCCTGCGCCGCGCCGGTGACGAGGGCGATCTGGTTTTCGTAGCGGTTCATTCCGGTTTTCCTGGTTTCAGTGTGCACGGGAAAGGTCGGCGGGCAGCGGCTGCGAGGACTTGGTGTCCACGGCCAGCACGCCCAGCAGCGCGCCCAGCAGCGGGACGGCCAGCACCATGAAGAAGCCCGACGGGCCCAGCCATGCGAGGAAGCTGCCGCCGATGGCCGAGCCGATGATGGCGCCGGCGCGGCCGATGCCGATGGACCAGCCGGTGGCGGTGGCGCGCAGCGCCGTGGGATAAGCGCCGATGATCAGGTAGTTCAGCGCCAGCTGCTGGCCGCCTACGCCCAGGCCGGCCGCGCCGACGAGGATGAAGACCAGCGTCCAGTCCGTTCCCGCGTAGCCCAGGCCCAGCGCGACGGCGATGCCCAGGGCGAACATGGCGATCAGCAGCGAGCGGGTCGGCACGCGCGGCATCAGGTACGACAGCGGGATGGCGCAGATGATGAACACCAGGTTGACGGTGAAGGTGCCCATGGGCGCCTGGTCGGCCGGCAGGCCGGCCGTCTTGAGCACCGTGGGCAGCCACGACAGCAGCATGAACCAGGCCACCCAGTTCAGCAGGTAGACCGTCCAGATGGCCAGGGTCTTGCGGGCGTAGCCTGCGGAGAACAGAGCCTTGACGCTGCCGCGGGCACGGGCTTCCTCGGGCACCGAGAAGCGGGCGCCGGCGGGCAGCGGACGCGAGACTATCCTGCCGAGGATCCTGGCCACGTAGTCCTGGCCGGCGGCGCTGCCGCGCATGGCCTTGAACTGCAGCGACTCGGGCAGCAGCACGGCCAGCGCCAGCAGCAGGGCGAGCGGTGCCACGCCGCCGACGACGAAAATGCCCTGCCAGCCGATGACCGGCAGCATCCGGCTCGCCAGCAGCCCGCCCAGCATGGCGCCCGCCGGCAGGCCGAGCAGTACGCCCGTGATGACCATGCCGCGCAGGCGGGCGGGCGTGTACTCGGCGGCCAGCGCCAGCACGATGGGCGTGCATCCGCCCATGCCCAGGCCCGCGATGAAGCGCAGCACGAGAATATGCCAGGTCGCCGTCGCGCCCGCTGTCAGCAGCGTGGCGATGCCGAAGACGGCCGTGCCTATCATGGCGGCGGGCCGGCGGCCGATGCGGTCGCCGACCGGGCCGAGCAGCATCGCGCCCACGGTCATGCCGACGATGCCGGTCGTCAGAATGGGCGCAAGCTCAGTGGATTGCAGCTTGAAGGCGGCCAGGATGGCGGGGCCGGTAAAGGCCATGGCCTGCGTGTCGAAACCGTCGAAAAGCGCGATCAGAAAGCAGAGTATGAGGACGCGCCATTGAAAGGCGCCCATGCGTTCCTGGTCGATCAGGCCGGGTATGGAAAGACTGGCTGTCACGGTTGTCTCCTCGTGCGGGTCGCAGCGAGCGATGGGGTTCGTTGTCGTATCGCCGCGCGGCCGTGCGCGCGGCGGTGATTCGCGTGAATGGGATGGCGGGCGCGTGCGAGGCCGCGCACGGCCGGGATACTGCGGCAATTCACGATGGGCGGGAGGGCGCGGCGCCGTTTGCCCGGGCGGCGCCGGCGGCTGTCATGCCGAGGCGCGCAGGCGGTGGACGACCTGGTTGTCCTTGCCCTGCACCAGGCCGGTCAGCGCGAAGTCGAACTCGATTTCCTTGTACGAGTCCTCCTTCAGGCCCAGCGCCGAGCCGCCGGTCTTTTCCACGACCGGCGGGATCAGTTCTTCGCGCGTGGCGTAGGCGAAGTCGTCCCAGATGAGGGGATCGCCCTCGATGTTGAATTGCGTGGTCAGCTTGCGGTGCCCGTCGGCGGTGACGAAGAAGTGCACGTGGGCCGGGCGGTTGCCGTGGCGGCCGAGCGCGTTCAGCAACTGCTGCGTCGCGCCTTGGGGCGGACAGCCGTAGCCCACCGGCATCAGGGTGCGGAATTCGTACCGGCCGTCGGGGCCGGTCTTGACGGCGCCGCGCAGATTGAATGCCGTCTGCGCGCCGGTGGGGTCGAAATGCGAGTAAAAGCCCTTGGAGTTGGCGTGCCAGCATTCGACGACGGCGCCTTGCAGCGGCTTGCCTGCCGTGTCGGTGACCACGCCCCGGATGACCAGCGGGCCCGCGTCGGGATCGGGGTCGATGTCCATGCGGGAGACGCCTTCGCGCAGCGGGGCGCCGGCCACGTAGAGCGGGCCTTCGATGGTGCGCGGCGTGCCGCCCGCGATGCCGGCCAGCCGGTCGGCATGGTCCATGCGGATGTCCAGGTATTTTTCCAGGCCCAGGCCGGCGGCCAGCAGGGCGGCTTCGCCGTCGCGGCCCAGCTGGTTGAGGTAATTCACGCCGGCCCATACTTCGTCGGGCGTGATGTCCAGGTCGTCGATGGCCTTGAACAGATCGCTCAGCAGGCGATGCAGGATCTGCTTGAAGCGGGCGTTGCCGTCCGCGGCGGCGAGGTTCGTCGCCGCCGTCAGCAGGTCCTGGACTTCTTTCGTATCGAACACCTTGGGGTTCATGGTCTTGTCTCCGGTAGGTTTATCGGTCGGGCGCCGGGCTCAATCCCGGGCGGTGGTGGCCTTGGTCAGCCCGGGCCGCGTGAAACGCTTGATCCTGGCTTCGTCCAGCTCGATGCCCAGGCCGGGGCCGCTGGGAACGGTCAGGGCGAAATCGCTGTAATCCAGCGGGCGGGCCAGAATGTCTTCGGTGATGAGAAGCGGGCCGAACAGTTCGGTGCCCCATTGCAGCTCGGCGAAACCGGCGAACAGATGGGCCGAGGCGATGGTGCTCACCGCCCCTTCCAGCATGGTGCCGCCGTAGAGTTCGATGCCGGCCGCGTCGGCGATGGCGGCGACGCGCTGGGCCGCGAAGAGCCCGCCGTTCTGCTCGATCTTGATGGCGAATACGTCGGCGCCGTGGCCGCGGGCGATCTCGAAAGCGCTTTCGGGGCCCGTCAGCACTTCATCGGCCATCAAGGCCACCGGAAAGCGGCGCATCAGCCGCGCCAGCGCGGCGGAGCCGGCCACCGGCTGCTCGACCAGCTCGCAGCCCGCGTCGGCCAGGGCAGGGATGGCCCAGGCTGCCTGGGTTTCGCTCCACGCCATGTTGACGTCGACCCGCACCGCGCCGCGGTCGCCCAGCGCCTTCTTGATCGCGGCGACGTGAGCGATGTCGGCTTCCGGGGCGCGGGCGCCGATCTTCAGCTTGAAGATGCGGTGGCGGCGGGCCTCGAGCATCTGCTCGGCTTCGGCGATGTCGCGTGCCGTATCGCCCGAGGCCAGCGTCCACGCGACGGGCAGCCGGTCGCGGCGCCGGCCGCCCAGCAGTTCGCTGACGGGCACGCCCAGGCGCTTGCCGTGCGCATCCAGCAGGGCCGTCTCCAGCGCGCTCTTGGCGAAATGATTGACCTTGACCAGCTTGCCCAGGTAATCCATCAGCGCCTGGATGCGGCAGGCATCCCGGCCGATCATGGCGGGCGCGAAGTAGGCGTCGATCGCCAGCTTCATGGCTTCAGGGCTTTCCGGGCCGTAGGCCATACCGGCAATCGTGGTGCCCTCGCCGACGCCGACCACGCCGTCGCTGCAGAACACTTTCACCAGCATCAGCGTCTGGCCGTGCATCGTCGCGACGGACAATTTGTGCGGCCTGATCGTCGGAAGATCGATCAGGGAGGTTTCGATGCGTTCGATGGTTGCTGCGGACATGTCTCAAGCGGCGAAGTGGAAGGTTGCTGCCTGCATTTATAGGGTTGCCGCGATTCCAGCGTCCAATACTTTATGGGTTGCATTCATACCTGAAAGGTATGAGTTGGAAAGAGAGCCGCATTGGGAAGAGGTGAAAAAATCCATACTTTTCATGCATTTTCGGCCGTGGAGCCGAAGCCGGACGCCACGCCGCCGGGCCCGCGCGGCGCAGTGCGGTCAGTAGAACTCCCTATTACCCGGGTTGGCGCGATTGTTTATCGTATTCGAGAATTATCAAATAATAGAATTCTCGCATCGGATAAAAATGAGCAGCGACCCGCTATTCGACTACGCGGTGATCGGCGCCGGCATCGCCGGCGCCTCGGCGGCCTACCGCCTGAGCGAACACGCCGCCGTGGCGGTGCTGGAGCGCGAGGCGCAGCCCGGCTACCACGCCACCGGCCGGTCGGCCGCGATGTTCATGGAAACCTATGGCACACCGCAGATCCGCGCGCTGACGCGGGCCAGCCGGCGTTTCTACGAGCACCCGCCCCACGGTTTCACGGAGCATCCGCTGCTGTATCCGCGCGGCGTGCTCTATGTGGCCACGACCGAGCAGCGCGGCCTGCTGGACGAGACGTATGAAGAATTCTCCCGGCAGTCGGCCAATGTGCGCCTGGTCGAGCCGCGGGAGGCGGCCCGGCGCGTGCCCTGCCTGCGGGCCGGCCGCCTGTGCGGCGCGCTGGAAGAGCCCGATGCCCGGGATATCGACGTGCATGCCCTGCATCAGGGCTTTCTGCGCGGCATGCGGGAGCGGGGCGCCGTGTTGCGCAATGGCGCGGGGCTGACCGCGGCCCGGCGCGACGGCGGCGTCTGGACGCTTGCGCTTTCCGACGGCGCCGTGGTGCGGGCCCGCGCCGTGGTCAATGCCGCCGGCGCCTGGGCCGACCACGTGGCCTCGGTGTGCGGCGCGGCGCCCGTGGGCCTGCAGCCGCGCCGCCGCACCGCCTTTACCTTCAGCGGTCCGGCCGATGTGGATTTTTCGGATTGGCCCGCCGTGGTGGGGGTGGACGAGAGTTTCTATTTCAAGCCCGATGCGGGGCAGCTGCTGGGTTCCCCGGCCAACGCCGATCCGGTGGAGCCGCACGACGTCGTGCCCGAGGAGCTGGACGTCGCAACCGGCATTTATCGCATCGAGGAAGCGACCTCGCTGAGCATACGCCGTCCCCGGCATGCCTGGGCGGGCCTGCGCTCGTTCGTGCGCGACGGCGATTTCGTGGTGGGGTGGGACGAGCGGGCCGACGGCTTCTTCTGGCTGGCCGCGCAAGGCGGCTACGGTATCCAGACCGCCGCGGCCACGTCCGAGCTGGCCGCCGCGCTGGCCGCGGGCCGGCCCTTGCCGGCCTGGATGCGGGAGCATGGCGTGGATGCCGACGCCCTGCGGCCGGGCCGGCTGCGCTGAGATTTTCTTTATCGACAGATATCGCGAGAGAGCCATGAGCGCCATTACCCGTTATCCCGGTTCCCTGCCGCTGCCGTTCTCGCGCGCCACGCGCGCCGGCGGATTTCTGTTCCTGTCGGGCCAGATTCCGATGGATGCCGACGGCCAGGTGGTGCGCGGCGCCATCGGCGAGCAGACCCACGCGGCCATCGCGCGCATCAAGGAAACCCTGGCCCTGGCCGGAGCCGGTCTGGACGATGTGGTGCGCGTGACGGTCTGGCTGTCGGACCTGGCGCTGTTCGCCGATTTCAACGAGGCGTATCGCAGCCATTTCACGCAGGATTTTCCGTCGCGCTCCACCGTGCAGGCCCGGCTGGCCATGGACGTGGACGTGGAAATCGAAGTCCAGGCCTGGGTGGGCGGCCAAGCCTAGATCCTGCGCGCGGCGCGCGCTTGTGCAGCATTCCATTGGAGGGGCGGCATGAAAATTTTCTCCGGGTCGCTGGCGACCGAAACCAATACGTTTTCTCCCATCCCGACCGGGCTGGCGGCCTACAAGGCGCGCGGCTATTTTCCGGCCGGGCAGCATCCCGACCGGATGCAGATGTTTTCCGGCCCGCTGTGGGCGGCGCGCCAGCGCGCCCAGGGCAAGGACTGGCAACTGATCGAGGGCATGGTGGCCGGCGCGATGCCGGCGGGCCCGACCACGCGCCATGCCTACGAGACGCTGCGCGAAGAGCTGCTGAACGACTTGCGCCGCGCCGGCCCCGTGGATATCGCGCTGTTCGGGCTGCATGGCGCCATGGTGGCCGACGGCTATGACGATTGCGAGGGCGACCTGCTGCGCCGCGCGCGCGAGATCGTCGGTCCGGACACCGTCATCGGCGCCGAGCTGGATCCGCATTGCCACCTGACCGACGCGATGGTCGAGGCGGCCGATTTCCTGGTCTGTTTCAAGGAATACCCGCACACCGACATCCTGGACCGGGCCTACGACCTGGTGGACCTGTGCGTGGCCAAGGCGGAAGGCCGCATCCGGCCCGCGCACGCCGTGTTCGATTGCCAGATGATTTCCATCATGCACACCAGCCGCGAGCCCATGCGCGGCTTTGTCGACCGCCTGCTGGCCATGGAGGGCAGGGACGGCGTGCTGTCGGTGTCGATCGCCCACGGCTTTCCCTGGGGAGACACGCCCGACATGGGCGCCAAGGTGCTCGTGTACACCGACGGCGACGCCGCCCGGGCCGCAAGCCTGGCGCGCTCACTGGGCGAGGAGATCATCGGTTTCCGCGACCGGCTCGCGCCGCCGTACCCCGCCGTCGACGCCGCGCTGGACCAGGCGCTGGTCCATGGCGGATTTCCGGTGGTGCTGGCCGATTCGGCGGACAACGCCGGCGGCGGCGCGCCCAGCGATTCGACCTTCATCTTGGAGCGCGTGCTGGCGCGCGGCATCGAGGACGTGGCCATCGGGCCGTTCTGGGACCCGGTGGCCGTGCAATTGTGCTTCGAGGCCGGCGAGGGCGCGCGGGTGCAGTTGCGCGTCGGCGGCAAGGTCGCGCCGGTGTCGGGCCTGCCGCTGGACCTGGATGTCGAGGTGCTCGCGCTCAAGCGCGACGCCGAGATGACGGGCCTGGCCGGCACGCCGGCGGCGCTGGGAGATACGGCGCTGCTGCGCACGCGGGGCGTGACCCTGGTGCTCACCAGCTATCGGGTCCAGGCCATGGGCACCGATCTCTTCACGCAGTTCGGCGTGGACCTGGGCGCCATGCGCCTCATCGTCGTGAAGTCCTCGCAGCATTTCTATGCCGCTTATTCCAAGGTCGGCAAGCACGTGATCTACGTGGAGACGCCAGGGGCCATCACGCAGGACTACAACGCCTTGCCCTATCGCAAGGTCCGGTTGCCGAAGTGGCCGCTCGCGGCCGGCTCCGCCGCGGCCTGACGCGAACGGGCTCGACACAGGGCGCGCACAACGCGCTTTTCACAAGGGGATGACCATGATTCGACGTTTCAGCCTGCTCGCGGCGGCGGCGCTCCTGGCGGCGAGTTCGGGGGCCATGGCGCAGGGCAAGACCTTGCGGCTGGTGCCGCACGCCGACCTGAAGACGCTGGACCCGCTTTTCAATACCGCCTATATCACGCGCAACCACGGCTATATGGTGTTCGACATGCTGTTCGCCCAGGACAGCAAGGGACAGCCCCGGCCGCAGATGGTCGATACCTGGAAAGTGTCGGAAGACGGCAGGCAGTGGCGCTTCACGCTGCGCCCGGGCCTGAAGTTCAGCGACGGCGCGCCGGTGACCGCCGAGGATTGCGTCGCCTCCCTCCAGCGCTGGGCCAAGAAGGACACCCTGGGCCAGGCGATGATGGCGGCGGGCGCGCAACTGGCCGCCACGGGCGCCGACAGTTTCACGCTGACACTGAAGGAGCCCTTCGGCCTGGTGCTGGAGGCCCTGTCCAAGCCTTCGGGCCTGCCGCCCTTCATCATGCCCAAGCGGCTGGCCGCCACCGACCCGAATACCCCCGTGACCGAGATGGTGGGCTCGGGGCCCTTTCTCTTCAAGCGCGACGAATGGGTGCCGGGCAACAAGGTGGTCTATGTGAAGAATCCCGCCTACGCGCCGCGCAAGGAGCCGGCCGACGGGCTGGCCGGCGGCAAGAACGTGAAGGTCGACCGCGTGGAGTGGGTCTACATTCCCGACGGCAACACCGCGACCGCCGCGCTCATGAACGGCGAGGTGGACATGCTCGAGCAGGTGGCGCCGGACTTCCTGCCGGTGCTGGAGTCCAACAGCGACATCAAGCTGGGAACCTCGGTGGCCTCGCAAGGCATGGTGGTCATCAACGCGCTGTATCCGCCCTTCAACGACGCGCGGGCGCGCCAGGCGATCTACTACGTGATCTCGCAGAAGCAGATGATCGCCGCCATGGGCTATTCCGAGAAGTACCGCGAAGACTACTGCCCCACGCTCTACATCTGCGGATCGCCCCTGGCGACCGACGCGGGAGCGGCGCCCTACGCCAGGCAGGACTTCGCGCGCGCCAGACAGTTGCTGCAGGAAGCCGGCTACAAGGGCGAGAAGGTGGTGCTGCTCTACCCCTCCGACCACCTGAGCGCGCCGGCCGTCATGGTGCTGTCGCAGAACCTGAAGAAGGCCGGCGTGAACGTGGACCTGCAATCCATGGACTGGGCTTCGCTCGCCGCGCGCCGCCTGAAAAAAGATCCGCCCGCGCAAGGCGGCTGGAACCTCTTCCTGACCTGGGGCGGCTATTACGACGCCAGCACGCCGGTGACCAACCCCTGGCTGTCGGCCGCCTGCGGCAACAGCCTGCCGGGCTGGCCCTGCGACAAGGAAATGGACGAGCTGCGCACCGCCTGGATACGCGAAACCGACGCCGCCAGGCGCAAGGAGCTCGCCACCCGGCTGCAGGAGCGCGCCTACCAGACCGTGCCCTATGCGATGTGGGGCGAGTTCAAGCCGGTATCGGCCACGCGCGGGCTGTCGCACACCGAGCTGCTCAAGACCGGCATTCCGGTCATGTGGAACATCGAGAAGCCGTAAGGCGGCCGCGCCGGGGGGAAACGAGCGTGAAAACCCTATTGCGCCGCATTGCGGCGGTCGTGCCGGTCATGGCCGTGGTGGCGGTGGTCGTGTTCCTGCTGATCCACCTGTCGCCGGGCGATCCGGCGGCGGTGATCGCGGGCGACAACGCCACCGCGGAAGACGTCGAGAAGATCCGCCGCAACCTGGGGCTGGACCAGCCCCTGCTGCGGCAGTTCGGCATCTGGGTCGCCAATATCGCCCAGGGGGACCTGGGCACCTCCATCGCCACCCAGATGCCGGTGTCCCGGCTCATCGGCCAGCGGCTGGGCCCCACCTTTTCGATCGCGGCCTTCACCATGCTGTTCGCGGTGCTGGCCGCCATCCCCCTGGGCGTGCTGGCGGCCTGGCATGCCGGACGCTGGCTCGACCGGCTGGTCATGCTGGTTTCGGTCTGCGCGTTCTCGGTGCCGGTCTTCCTCATCGGCTACAGCCTGGTGTACGGCTTTTCGATCAAGCTGGGCTGGCTGCCGGTGCAGGGCTACCGCCCGCTTTCCGAGGGCGCCGTCCCGTATCTGCGTCACCTGGTTCTGCCCTGCCTGTCGCTGGGCCTGGTCTACATGGCCCTGCTCACGCGCATGACGCGCACCACCATGCTGGAAGCCTTGTCGGAGGACTATATCCGCACGGCGCGCGCCAAGGGCCTGGCGCCCGGCCCGGTGGTCTGGCACGCGCTGAAGAACGCGGCCAATCCCATTGTCACCACCATCGGCGTGGGCGTGGCGCTGCTGATCGGCGGCGTGGTGGTCACCGAGACGGTATTCGCCATTCCCGGCCTGGGCCGGCTGACCGTGGACGCGGTGCTGCGCCACGACTATCCCGTGATCCAGGGCGTGCTGCTGGTGGCTTCCGGCATCTATGTCCTGATCAACCTGCTGGTCGACCTGAGCTACCGGCTCTTCGACCCTCGCATCCGCTATTGAGAGAACCGCCGTGACCGCATCCTCCCTGTTCCTGCCCGTGAAGCGGCCTGCCAGCCGGCGCGCGCTGCGGGCCCTCAAGCGCCATCCCACGCTCTGCGTGGGTACGGCCATCCTGGCGCTGCTGACGCTGGCCGCCCTGGCCGCGCCGTGGCTGGCGGCCATGGATCCCCAGGACATCGATCCGCTGACCCGCATGAAGCCGCCGTCGGCCGCGCATTTCTTCGGCACCGACGCGCTGGGGCGCGACGTGTATTCGCGCACCGTCTGGGGCGCTCGCGTCTCGCTCTTCGTGGGCGCCGTGGTCGCGCTGGCGGCCACTGCCGCCGGCGTGGCGCTGGGCATGCTGGCGGGCTACTTCCGCCGCGTCGATGCGTTCATCATGCGCATCATGGACGGCCTGATGGCGATTCCGGGCGTGTTGCTGGCCATCGCCCTCATGGCCACCCTGAAAGGCGGGCTCGGCACCGTCATCGTGGCCATCGTCATTCCCGAAATCCCACGCGTGGTGCGGCTGGTCCGCGCGCTGGTGCTCGCGCTGCGCGAGCAGCCCTATATCGAGGCGGCGGTGACCTGCGGCACGCCCGTGCCCGTCATTCTGTGGCGGCACATCCTGCCCAACCTGTTCGCGCCGCTCATGGTGCAGGCTACCTTCATTGCGGCCTCGGCCATCCTGACCGAAGCGGTGCTCAGTTTCCTGGGCGTCGGCATTCCGCCGCAGACGCCGAGCTGGGGCAACATCATGGCCGAGGGCCGCAATTTCGTGGCGGTGGCTTTTCACATCATTCTGTATCCGGGCCTGTTCCTGGGCGCGGCCGTGCTGGCCGTCAATCTCGTGGGCGACGGCCTGCGCGATATGCTCGACCCGCGCCTGGCTCGCAAACTCTAGGGAAAGCCATGCAGACCCAACCCGTCCTGCGCGTGCGCGACCTGCGCACCTGTTTCGAGGGCGAAGAAACCACGGTGGTGGCCGTCGACGGCCTGTCCTTCGACCTCATGCCGGGCGAGACCCTGGGCCTGGTGGGCGAGTCCGGCTGCGGCAAGAGCGTGACGTCGCTGTCCATCATGCGGCTGTTGCGCGCGCCGGGCCGCATCGCCGGCGGCAGCATCGAGTTCGACGGCCGCGACCTGCTGGCGCTGTCCGAGAAGGCCATGCGCGCCATCCGCGGCAATCGGCTTTCCATGATCTTCCAGGAGCCCATGACCTCGCTGAACCCGGTGTTCACCATCGGGCGGCAGATCGGCGAGTCGCTGATGCTGCACCAGGGCATGTCGCGGCGCGAGGCCCTGAAGCAGGCCGAGGCGCTGCTGGAGCTGGTGCAGATCTCCGACCCCGGCCGGCGCGTGCGCGAGTACCCCTACCAGTTGTCGGGCGGCATGCGGCAGCGCGCGATGATCGCCATGGCGCTGGCCTGCGAGCCCAAGGTGCTGATCGCCGACGAGCCGACCACGGCGCTGGACGTCACCATCCAGGCGCAGATCCTGCACCTGCTGCGCGGCATCCAGGCCCGGCTGGGCACGGCCATCGTCCTCATCACCCATGACCTGGGCGTGGTGGCGCAGATGTGCCAGCGCGTCGTCGTCATGTATGCCGGCCGCAAGGTCGAAGAGGGCAGCGTGGACGACGTGCTGGACCGCCCGCAGCATCCCTACACCCAGGCCCTGATCCGTTCGCTGCCCGCGTTCGTGGACGGGCAGGACCATACCGCCCGCCTGGCCGAGCTGCCGGGCATCGTGCCCGTCATCACGCCCGAGTCGCGGGGCTGCGCGTTTGCCGCCCGCTGTCCCCAGGCCATGGACCGTTGCGCGCGGCAAGCGCCGCCCGCCGTGGACGCGGGCGTACGGCATCGGAGCTGGTGCTGGGCGCGGGCGGCGCAAACCGCCGAGATTGCCTGAGAACCCTATGGACACTCCCATTCCGGACACCCCGAACGCGGCCTCGCCGCTTTTGCAGGTCATGGGCCTGAAGAAGCACTACGCGCTGGAAGACGGCAAGGTGCTGCGCGCCGTGGACGGCGTATCGTTGTCGGTGCCGCGCGGCCACACGCTGGGCCTGGTCGGCGAATCCGGCTGCGGCAAGTCCACGACCGGCAAGTGCCTGGTCCGCCTGACCGATCCCACCGAAGGCCGCATCCTGCTGGAAGGGCGCGACCTGGCCGAGATGGACCGCCGCGAGCTGCGCGCCATGCGGCGCCGCATGCAGTTCATTTTCCAGGATCCCTTTTCGTCCATGAATCCGCGCATGCGCGTGCGCGACATCGTGGGCGAGCCGCTGCGCAATTTCGGCCATGGCAAGACGGCCATACGCGAGCGGGTGGCCGGGCTGCTGGCCCGCGTCAGCCTGCGGCCCGACGCCGCCGACCGCTATCCGCACGAATTCTCGGGCGGGCAGCGCCAGCGCATCGTGATCGCGCGCGCCCTGGCGCTGGATCCCGGGCTCATCGTGTGCGACGAGCCCGTGTCGGCGCTGGACGTCTCGGTGCAGGCCCAGGTCATCAATCTGCTGATGGACCTGCAGCGCGACCTGGGACTGACCTATGTCTTCATCTCGCACGACCTGAGCGTGGTCAGGCACATCAGCCACCATGTCGCGGTCATGTACCTGGGCCGTATCGTCGAGTCCGGCAGCCGCGAAGCCATCTTCGGCCGGCCCGCCCACCCGTACACGCGCGCCCTCATGGCTTCGGCGCCCTCGGCGCGCGAGCGCCGGCCCGCGCAGGTGCTCCAGGGCGAAATTCCCAGCCCGCTCTCGCCGCCTTCGGGCTGCGCCTTCCGCACGCGTTGTCCGCGGGCCGAAGCGCGCTGCGCCCGGGAGACGCCGCTGCCCAGAACCATCGCGCCCGGGCAGCAGGTGGCCTGCCATTTCGCCTGAGTCCGACCCCTTTACACGGAGAACGCCATGCCCGATTCCCTGACCCTGGACTATGTGCTGGCCGGCGGCACCGTCATCGACGGCGGCAATACGCCGGGCCGCGTTGCCGACGTGGGCGTGCGCGGCGACCGCGTGGCCGCCGTGGGCGACCTGGCCGGCGTGCCCGCCGGCCAGCGCATCGACGTGACGGGCATGGTGGTGGCGCCGGGCTTCATCGACTCGCATACGCACGACGACAACTATCTGCTCAGGCGCCGCGACATGGCGCCCAAGATCTCGCAGGGCGTGACCACCGTCGTCACCGGCAACTGCGGCATCAGCCTGGCGCCGCTGGCGCACGCTTCGCCACCCGCGCCGCTGGACTTGCTGGACGAGGGCGGCTCGTACCGCTTTACGCGCTTTTCGGCGTATCTCGACGCGCTGCGCGCCGCGCCCGCGGCCGTCAACGCGGCCTGCATGGTGGGTCACTCCACCCTGCGGGCGGCGGTCATGCCGGAGCTGCAGCGCAGCGCCACGGCGGCCGAGATCGACGCCATGCGCGCCCTGGCCGGCGAGGCGCTGTCCAGCGGCGCCATCGGCATATCCACCGGCACTTTCTACCCGCCGGCCGCGCACGCCACCACCGAGGAGATCATCGAGGTCTGCCGGCCGCTGGCCGAGCATGGCGGCATCTATGCCACCCACATGCGCGACGAGAGCGAACACATCGTCGGCGCGCTGGAAGAGACGTTCCGCATCGGCCGCGAACTCGGCGTGCCCGTGGTGATTTCGCACCACAAGCTGGCGGGCCAGCCCAACTTCGGACGCTCGCGCGAGACGCTGGCGCTCATCGAGCGCGCCATGGCCGAGCAGCAGGTTTCGCTGGACGCCTACCCTTATGTGGCCGGATCCACCATGCTGAAGAAGGACAAGGTGCTGCTGGCCGGGCGCGTGCTCATCACCTGGTGCAAGCCCTTTCCCGGGCTGGCGGGCCGCGATCTGGACGAAGTGGCGGCCGAGCGCGGCAAGTCCAAGTTCGACGTGATAGACGAGCTGCAGCCGGCCGGCGCGATCTATTTCATGATGGACGAGGGCGACGTGCAGCGCATCCTGGCCTTCGGGCCGACGATGATAGGTTCCGACGGCCTGCCGCACGACGAACGGCCGCATCCGCGCCTGTGGGGCACCTTCCCCCGGGTGCTGGGCCACTATTCGCGCGACCTGGGCCTGTTTCCGCTCGAAACCGCGGTATGGAAGATGACCGGGCTGACGGCGGCCAGGTTCGGGCTGGCCGGGCGCGGCCGGATCCTGCCGGAATGCTACGCCGACCTGGTGGTGTTCGACCCGGCGCGTATCGCGGATACCGCTACCTTCGAGCAGCCCACCGCCCGCGCGGCGGGCATCCACTCGGTATACGTCAACGGCGAGCCGGTCTGGCGCGAGCAGGCCCATACCGGCCGGCATCCGGGCCGCGTGCTCGGCCGGCATGCGCAATGAACGACCGCCGGGCCCGACCCGTTCCGCAACGCTACAATCTGCCGACGGCGGGGCCCGGGCCCCGCCCAACCCGACCCACATCTTCTGACGACACCCCACATGGCCGCTGCCGCCAAATCCGTTCCTCCCGCGATCGTAGGCAAGGAAGAAATGGGCGCGCGCCTGCGCAGGGAGCGCAAGGCGCGGAAGATGACGTTGCAGGCCCTGTCGGCCGCCTCCGGTATCGCCGTCTCCACGCTGTCCAAGGCGGAGCTGGGGCAGATCGCCCTGAGCTACGAGAAGTTCGCGGCCCTGGCGCGGGCCCTGCGCATCGACATGACGCGCCTGTTCATGGCGGGTGAAGGCGACCCGGCGCAGGTGGCGCCGACCTTCGTGAAGAACAGCCTGGCCGACGCCCGCGACTACGTGACCGAGAACTACCACTACCGCCTGCTGATGGGCGAGTATCCGAGCAAGAAGATGATCCCCATGTGGGGCACTATCGACGCGCGCGATGTGGCCGAGTTCGAGGACTACATCCGCCACCCCGGCCATGAGTTCGTGGTGGTGCTGTCCGGCAAGGTGCGCATCCAGTTCGAGAACGGCGAGAGCGTGGTACTCAACCGCCACGAGTCGGCGTATTTCGACAGCGGCATGGGCCACGTCTATCTTTCGCTGAGCAAGAAGCCCGCCGAAGTGCTTGCGGTGTGCAGCGACGCCGAGGCGCTGCCCATACCCAAGCCGCTCTAGGGAACCCGCCCCGGCGCGTTCAGCCTTGGGCTATCCGCCCAGATCCTGAAAGGCGTGCCCGTTTTCCTGCAGTTCCTTCAGCAGCGCGGGCGCGAGTTCGCTTTGCCAGATGTGGCCCGAGAACCGCCATTCCCGGGGATGGGCCAGGTCGGGCAGGCCGGCGCCCTTGGGGGTGTACAGGCCCAGCGTGGGCTTGGCGAGGTTGAGGTAGAGATCGAATTCCTGCTGCGCCGGCGGGGAGGCGGCGGAAGGGGACGAGGGTTGCGGCATGGCAGTCTCCCGGCGGTGTGGGGGAAATCCAGGATAAGCCGGCCTCGGCATCCGCGCGCGGCGCGATTTCGAAACAATGTTTTGCGGGCCTCCGGGAACGGCGGCCGGAGGCGCTTTCCGATGAGCCCCATCGGCGGTTTTCGCGTTCCCTTCCTTTGCGTTACTCCCTAGAATGACTGCTTGCGCCGCGGCGCAGCCGGGCAGCAGGCAACACCCCGGTCGAGACACAGGCACGACACAGGCACGACAAAGCAGCGAGCATGAAGACCAGGACATGAGCCCCGGGGCAGGGCGGCGCCAGGCTTTCCGGGATCTGCGGATATCAACCGCCAGCAGAAGGAGGCAATCGAAATGCCTACGCTATGCGATATATGCCACGCCCGGCCCGCCATGGCCCGTGTGACCGTGGTCGAGAACGGCCACCCCAAGACCCTGTCCATCTGCGATTTCCACTACCGCCAGCTGATGCGGCACCAGAGCGCGCTCAACCCCTTCGATTCGCTGCTGGGCGCGGGCGGGCTGTCGCGGTTCTTCGGCCAGATGGGGGCGGAGGACGGCGAAGAGCCGGCGCTGTCGGCGGCGGTGCCGCGCGAATCGGTCGACGCCACCGATGCGTTCAGCGAGCAGACGCTGGAGCTGCTGCAGCGCGCCGCGGAGAAGGCGCACGAACTGCACCGCCGCGAACTGGACACCGAGCACGTGCTCTACGTGCTCGCCGATGCCGACGTGTGCGCCGCCCTGTTCAAAGACCTGAACATCTCGCCGCAGGACATCAAGGGCTACATCGATGCGCATGCCAAAGAGGGCGATGCGCAGGACGAAGACACGGCGAAGATGACGGTGTCGCCGCGCCTGAAGAAAGCCTTCCAGTTCGCCTTCCAGGCCTCGCGCGACCTGGGCCATTCCTACGTGGGGCCGGAGCATCTGCTGATCGGCCTGGCCGCGGTGCCCGACAGCCTGGCGGGCACGCTGCTCAAGAAGTACGGCATCACGCCGGAGGCCCTGCGGCAGAAAGTGGTGAAGATCGTGGGCAAGGGGGCGGAGGACGGCCGGGTGGATACGCCGACGGGCACGCCCAACCTGGACAAGTTCGGCCGCGACCTGACCGCGCTGGCGCGCCAGGGCAAGCTGGACCCGGTGCTGGGCCGCGCGCAGGAAATCGAGAACACCATCGAGGTGCTGGCGCGGCGCAAGAAGAACAACCCCGTGCTCATCGGCGAGCCGGGCGTGGGCAAGACCGCCATCGTCGAGGGCCTGGCGCAGCGCATCGTGAACGGCGATGTGCCCGAGGTGCTGCGCGGCAAGCGGCTGGTGGAGGTGAATATCAATTCCATGGTGGCGGGGGCCAAGTACCGCGGCGAGTTCGAGGAACGCGCCAAGCAGATGGTCGACGAGGTGACGGCCAAGCACGACGAGCTGATTCTCTTCATCGACGAGCTGCACACCATCGTGGGCGCGGGCCAGGGCGGAGGCGAGGGCGGCCTGGACATCGCCAACGTGCTCAAGCCGGCGCTGGCGCGCGGCGAGCTGAGCCTGATCGGCGCGACCACGCTCAACGAGTACCAGAAGTACATCGAGAAAGATGCGGCGCTGGAGCGGCGCTTCCAGCCGGTGCTGGTGGCCGAGCCCACGGTGGAGCAGACCATCGTGATCCTGCGCGGGCTGCGCGACAGCCTGGAGGCGCACCACCAGGTCACGTTCTCCGACGACGCGTTCGTGGCGGCGGCCGAGCTGGCCGACCGTTTCATCACCTCGCGCTTCCTGCCCGACAAGGCCATCGACCTCATCGACCAGGCCGCGGCGCGCGTGCGCATCGGCGCCACGTCCCGCCCCGCCGGGATCCAGGAGCTGGAGGCCGAAGTGGCCCAGCTCAAGCGCGAGCAGGATTACGCGTCGTCGCGCAAGCGTTTCGACGAGGCCAAGCAGTTCGAGGAGCGCATCGCCGAGAAGCAGAAGCGCCTGGACGAGCAGATCGAAGCCTGGAAGCGCAAGACGGGCACGGAAACGCTGGAAGTCACCGTGGCGTCGGTGGCCGAGGTGGTGTCGCGCCTGACCGGCATTCCGGTGTCCGAGCTGACGCAGGAAGAACGGCAGAAGCTGCTCAAGATGGAAGAGAAGCTGCGCGAGCGCGTGGTGGGCCAGGAAGACGCCGTGACGGCGGTGAGCGATGCCGTGCGCCTGTCGCGCGCCGGGCTGGGCCAGGCGCACCGGCCGATCGCGACCTTTCTGTTCCTGGGGCCCACGGGCGTGGGCAAGACGGAACTCGCCAAGGCGCTGGCCGAGAGCGTGTTCGGCGACGAGCAGGCCATCATCCGCATCGACATGTCGGAGTACATGGAGCGCCACGCGGTGGCGCGGCTCATCGGCGCGCCGCCGGGATACGTGGGCTACGAAGAGGGCGGCCAGCTTACCGAGCGCGTGCGCCGCCGTCCCTACAGCGTGATTCTGCTCGACGAGATCGAGAAAGCGCATCCGGACGTGTACAACGTGCTGCTGCAGGTCTTCGACGACGGCCGGCTTACCGACGGCAAGGGGCGCGTGGTGGACTTCAGCAACACCATCCTGATCGCCACCAGCAATCTGGGCAGCGCCATCATCATGGACAACGCCGGCAGGCCCGAAGCCTCGCGCAAGGACGAAAAAGCGATCCGCGACGAGCTGATGCAGGTGCTGAAAGGCCATTTCCGGCCCGAGTTCCTGAACCGCATCGACGAGATCATTGTTTTCCATTCCCTGTCCAAGGAGAACATCCGCGCCATCGTGGAGATCCAGATCGAACGCCTGAAGCGCACCGCCGCCGCGCAGGACATCGAGCTGGACGTCGACGAGAGCCTGGTGGCGCACCTGGCCGAGGTGGGCTACCAGCCCGAGTTCGGCGCGCGCGAGCTGCGGCGGCAGGTGCGGCAGGAAGTGGAGACGCGGCTGGCCAAGGAGATCCTGAGCGACGAGGTCAAATCCGGAGACCGCGTGCGGGTGGGCTACGACAGCGCCGCCGGGGCCGTCACGTTCAAGCGCATGGAGCGGCCCAAGCCGGCCGCCAGGGCCGCGGGCAACAGCCTGGACCGCAGCCCGCCCGCGCAGGACGCCGCGGCGGACGGCGCAGCCGCCGATGGCGCCGCCGGCGGCAAGGCGGCCCCGGCCGCCCCGAAGCCCAGGGGCGGGCGCAAGACCGCGAAGCCGCCCGGCAGGGCCGGGCCCGGCGCGCAGAAAGATGCCTGATCCCCGCGCGCAGCCTGGGGGGGCGCCGCGCGCGGCGGTCCGCCTGGCGCGTGCGCGCATAACCATCCGGAGGCGCCATGAGCCGCAAAGTTCTCAATCCCGCTTCGGTCTTCGATGCCGTGGCCTTCGGCTACAGCCAGGGCGCGGTGGTCGCGGCCGCGCGCCGCGTGCTGGTATCGGGACAGGCCGGCGTGGACACTGGCGTGCGCACGCACAGTCCGGGCCTGCAGGACCAGGCCGAGGCCGCGCTGGACAACGTCGAGCGCGTGCTGGCCGACGCCGGCTGCGGCCTGGCGCAGGTGGTGTTCCTGCGCCTCTATGTGTGCGACACCGTGCGGGACGACCTGCAGGGCGTGGTCAATGTGCTGCGGCGCCGCTTCCCCGACAACCCGCCGCCCGCGTCATGGGTGATCGTCAGCGGTCTGGCGATGCCGGAGTGGCTGGTGCTCATCGAGGCGGAAGCCGCGCTCGATTGAGCCGTCCCGCGGCGGGGCGGGCCGGCGGCCGGCTCAGCGCAGGCAGTCGGCGGCCAGCCTGCCCACCGTGATGACCGCGCGCTCGATCTCCGCGGACCACGGGCTGCTGTAGTTGAGCCGGATGAAGTTGGGGTAGTTGTTCGAAATCGAGAACATATAGCCCGGCCCGATGGTGATGCCGCGCTGCAGGGCGAGCTGATACAGGTGCATGCCGTCCAGCCCCGCGGGCAGCTCCACCCACAGCACATAGCCGCCCGCGGGGTGCGAGGTCCGCGTGCCCGCCGGGAAAAAGCGCGCAACCAGGCTTCTCATGAGCCGGGCCTGCTGCGCATAGGCGGCGCGCAGCCGGCGCAGATGCCGGTCGTAGCCGTCGCGCGCCAGGAATTCGGCGATCGCCATCTGCGGCAGCGCCGGCGTGGTCAGGGTGTTGAGGAACTTGAGTTTTTCGACCTGGTCCCGGTAGCGTCCCGGCAGCGCCCAGCCGATGCGGTATGCCGAGGTCAGGCTCTTGGAGAACGAGGAACAGTGCAGGACCAGGCCCCGGGTGTCGTAAGACTTCAGGGTGCTGGGCGCTTCGCGGCTGTAGTGCAGCTCGTTGTAGACCCCGTTCTCGATGATGGGCATGTCCGCCTGCGTGGCGTAGGCGACGAGTTCGCGTTTGCGCTCGTCGGGCATGCGGAATCCCATGGGGTTCTGGAAGTTGGGCATCACCATGCAGGCGGCGATGGGCTGCGTGCGCGCAATGTCGGCCAGGGCGGCGATGTCGATGCCGAGGTCGGGATGGGTCGAGATCTCGATGGCCTTCATGCCCATGCGCTCGATGGCGTGCAGCATGGCGTAGAAGGTGGGCGATTCCACCGCGATGGTGTCGCCCGGCCGGGCCACGGCCTGCAGGCAGATGTTGATGGCCTCGGTGGCGCCCACGGTGATGATGATTTCGCCAGGGTCGACCGCCATGCCTTTTTCCAGGTAGCGGCGGGCGATCTGGCGGACCAGGTCGGGATGCCCCGGGGGCAGCGCGTCTTTCAGGTCGAGCCGTTCTTTTCTGCGGCCCGCCACGTAGGCGTAGCGGTTGAGCTTGTCGAACGGAAAGAGGCGGGGATCGGGGTAGGGCGAGCCCAGCGGCACCGCATGGTTGTCGCTGATCGAGCGCAGCGTGGACAGCACCAGCCGGCTCACGTCCACCGAGGACGAGATGGCGATGGGGTGCGAGGGAGCCATGCGGTCCGCGCGCGCGCCGTCCGCCGCGCCGGGCAGGTGCACGAAATAGCCCGACTGGGGCCGGCTCGCGATCAGGCCCCGGCTTTCCAGCAGCAGGTAGGCGCGCAGCACCGTGGTGATGCTGACCTTGCGCTGCTGGCTGGCCTGGCGCACCGACTGCAGCCTGTCGCCGTGGCGGTAGACCCCCTTGCGGATGAGGTCTTCGATTTCTTCGGCGAGTTTCTCGTACAGCTTCATCGCGCTTTCCCCTGCTATTGTCCGCAACTGTACTCCTCCAATTCGTCCAATTGTGTGCGCGTTGGCGAACGCACTGTATCTGTACGCTTTTCCATGATGGAAGGCGGATCCGGCGGGGCAGGGCGGCGCAATGGCCGCGGGCCCGCCGGAGACGGATCGGCAACGGGACGGGACGGTTTGCGTCCGACATGCAAGGGAGGAGAGTCGCCATGAATCTCCTGGAAATGATGCGGATGTATGTCCGCGTAGTGGAGCGCGGCAGCATTTCGGCTGCCGCGCGCGATCTGGATATGGGGCAGCCCGCGGTCAGCGAACGGGTGGACCGCCTGGAGCGGTTCCTGGGCCTGCGGCTGCTGCATCGCAGTACCCGCGGCCTGCAATGCACCTCCGAAGGCCAGACCTTCTACGCCTGTGCCCAGCGCGTCCTGGGCGCGGTGGAGCAGGCGCTGGCCGAAGTGAGACAGGACCGCGGCGTGGTTCGCATCGGCGCGCCCCACTGGGTGGGCGAGGCGCTGCTGCCGGCCGTGTTCCTGCGCGCCCGGGATGCGCTGCCCGCGCAGCGGGTGGAACTGTGCCTGCGCGACGCCCAGGCCGACCTGGTGGCCGAGGGACTGGACCTCGCCCTGCGGCTGGGGCCGCCCGACGAGGGCGCCTTTACGGCTTGCCCGCTGGGCCACGCGACGCGCTGGCTCGCGGCTTCGCCGCAATACCTGGCGCGCCACGGCGGCATCGCGACCCCCGCCGACCTGGCCGGCCATGCGTTTCTGCACGTGCGGGAAGACGGGGGAGACGAACTGCTGCTGTCCGATGCCGCCGGCCGGGCCGCACGCGTGGCCATGCCGCGCCAGCTTACCGTCAGCCACTGGCGGCCCGCATATGAAATGATGCTGGCGGGCCTGGGCGTGGGCGTGGCCTACGCGCCGGCCTGCCGCGAGGCCCTGGCCCGCGGCGCCCTGGTGCGCGTGCTGCCAGGGTATGCACTGGCGCCGCTGGCGCTGAGCCTGCTCGTCCGGTCGGACCGGCTCGTGCCCGTCCGCGTGAATGCCGTGGCGGAGATTGTCAGGGCCTGCGTGCCGCCGCAACTGGCGCAGCAGGATCCCGAGGCGCCGGCGGCCGCGCTGTCCGCTCCGTCCGCGCCGCGGCGCAACGGACGCCGACTGCCCGGCGCGCCGCCCGCATAGCCGGCCCCGCGGAGCCTCGGGTTTCCCGTATGCCCGGGTCGCGCATAATATGGCTACTGCATCGACGACCTCATGCCTGATGACGGAGCTACATGCCTAACCTCGATATTCCCCAACCCCAGCCGGTGGTGGCGCCGGTTACCCGCAGCGCCATCTTCATGGTCGCCACCATCGCGCCGGGCAGCGAGAGCGCCGACAAGATACGCGCCCTGTGCGGCAACCTCGCGGCGCTGGTGCGCTCGGTCGGCAAGCGCGTGCCCGCCGGCAATCTCTCCTGTGTGCTCGGGTTCAGCGACAACGGCTGGGACACGCTGTTCGGCGACCCGCGGCCGGCCGGGCTGCACCCGTTCCGCGAGTTCCACGGCGGCGACCGCCACGCCATCGGCACGCCGGGCGACCTGCTCATGCACATACGCGCCGACCAGATGGACCTCTGTTTCGAGTTCGCCACCCAGGCCATGGCCCAGCTCGATGGCGCGGTGCAGGTCGTGGACGAAGTGCACGGCTTCCGCTATTTCGACCTGCGCAGCATGGTCGGCTTCGTCGACGGCACGGAGAATCCGGCTGGCCAGGAAGCCCTGGACTTCACGCTCATCCGCGACGAAGATCCCGATTTCGCCGGCGGCAGCTACGTGCTCGTGCAGAAGTACATCCACGACATGGACGGCTGGAACGCGCTCACGGTGGAACAGCAGGAGTGCATCATCGGCCGCACCAAGCTGTCGGACATCGAGCTCGACGAGGCGGTCAAGCCCACCAATTCCCACAGCTCGCTGACCACGCTCGAGGAAAACGGCCAGGAAATCAAGATCCTGCGCGACAACATGCCGTTCGGCCGGCCGGGATCGGGCGAGTTCGGCACCTACTTCATCGGCTATGCCCGTTCGCCGGCGCCCATCGAGCAGATGCTCGAGAACATGTTCGTCGGCAAGCCGCCGGGCAACTACGACCGGCTGCTCGACTTCAGCCGGGCGGCCACGGGCGGCCTGTTTTTCGTCCCTTCCGCCGAACTGCTCGAAGCGCTCGAAACGCGCGTCCCGCAGGGCGGCGGCGCCAGCCAGCCCGCCGCGGCGCCTCCCGAGGCGCCCGCGGCGCGCAATGACGGTTCCCTGAACATCGGCTCTCTCAAAGGAAAACCCCAGCATGAATAACCTGCATCGCGAACTTGCTCCCATTTCCAGCGCGGCCTGGTCGCAGATCGAAGACGAAGTCGCGCGCACCTTCCGCCGCTCCGTGGCGGGCCGCCGGGTGGTCGACGTGAAGGAGCCGGGCGGCCTCGAGCTGGCGGCCGTGGGAACCGGCCACCTGCGCGCCATCTCCCCGCCGCAGAAGGGCGTGGACGCCCGGGTTCGCGAAGTGCGGCCCATCGTGGAGCTGACCGTGCCGTTCGAGCTTAGCCGCGACGCCATCGACGACGTCGAACGCGGCGCCAACGATTCCGACTGGCAGCCCGCCAAGGACGCCGCCACCCAGCTCGCCTATGCCGAAGACCGCGCCATCTTCGACGGCTACAAGGCCGCGGGCATCGTGGGCATCCGCGAAGGCTCCTCCAACGCCAGGCTCGCCCTGCCGCAGACCGTGGCCGACTATCCCGCCGCCATCGGCAACGCGCTGGAGCAGTTGCGGCTGGCGGGCGTGGACGGCCCGTACTCCGTGCTGCTGGGCGCCGACGCCTACACCGCCCTCACCGAAGGACGCGACGGCGGCTACCCCATCATCGAGCACCTGCGCAATATCGTCAGCGGCGACATCATCTGGGCGCCCGCCATCAACGGCGGCAGCGTGCTGTCCACGCGCGGCGGCGACTTCGAACTGCACCTGGGCCAGGACCTCTCCATCGGCTACCAGAGCCACACCGACAGGGTCGTGCGCCTGTACCTGCGCGAAACGCTCACCTTCCAGATGCTGACGAGCGAAGCGTCGGTGTCGCTGGAACTGACGGCCTGAGCCTGGCGGCCTGAACGCCCGGGGCCCGCCGGCCCTGCCGGCCGCCACCAGCGGCTACCGGCCCCCCGCGACGTCCACCACCGTGCCGTGCACATAGGATGCCGCGGGCGAGGCCAGCCAGAGCACCGCTTCGGCCACTTCCTGCGGAGCGCCCGAGCGCTGCAAAGGCGTGGTGCGGGCAAGCGTCTCCATGGCTGCCTGGCCGCCGTGCACATCGTGGATGTCCGTCTGGATGAGGCCCGGCCGCACCGCGTTGACGCGTATGCCCTCGGCGCCGACCTCCTTGGCCAGGGCCAGCGTGAAGCTGTCTATGGCGCCCTTGGTGGCCGCATAGTGGCTGCCGCCGGCAAGCCCGCCCAGCCGCGAGGCCACGGAAGACAGGTTGACGATGGCGCCGCCACGCCCGCCGAAGCGGGTGGACATGCGCCGCACCGCCTGCCGGGCGCACAAGAACATGCTGTACACATTGGCCCGGAAAATCCGCTCCAGCCGTTCTTCGTCCATGTCCTCCACCCGGCAGCTGTCCAGCATGCCGGCGTTGTTCACCAGCACGTCCAGCGGCCCCAGCGTCTCGTCGACCGCGCGGAACAAGCGTTCCGCGGCGTCCTGCCGGCTCACGTCCGCCTGCACGGCGACGGCGCGGCCGCCCGCGCGGGCGATCTCGTCCACCAGGGCCTCGGCCGCCTGGCCGTTGCGCAGGTAGTTCACGCATACCGCGTAGCCCTGGCGGGCGGCGGCCTTCGCAACGGCCGCGCCGATGCCGCGGCCGCCGCCCGTGACCAGCATGGTCTTGTGCATGATGGCGTCCTTTTCGCGTGGAATCATTGGGGCTCGATGCCGGCTTTCTTGACGAGGTCGGCCCATTTGTCGATTTCGACGTCGATGAATTGCGTCAGCGCCCGGGGATCCTGGTAGCCGGGCGCGATGCCGGTTTCGATCATGCGTTTGGCCAGCGCGGGCTGGCCGAGCACGTCGCGCGCCGCCTGCGTCAGCTTGTCCACCACCGCCGGCGGCAAGCCCGAGGGGCCCACCAGGGCGAACCACGCCGTGATGTCGAAGCCCGGCACGGATTGCGCCAGGGGTGGCCAGCCGGGCGTGAGCGCGCTTTCCTTTTCGGCCGTGATCGCGATGGGTTTGAGGCGGCCGCCCTTGGCCTGGGCGATGGCATTGGCCGCGTCCACGAAGGTGAAGTCCAGGGTGCCGCCCAGCACGTCCGTGACGGCGTCCGGAATGCCCTTGTAGGGCACGGCGAGCACGTCCAGGCCGGCCTTGGACTTCAGCATGGCCAGCGACACCTGCGAGCTGGATGAGCCGAATCCCGCGGACAGCTTGCCGGGATGCCGTTTCACATACTCGATGAAGGCCCTGGCGTCGCTGGCGGGGAAATCGGAACGCACCATCAGGACCAGCAGGTTGGAGCCCAGGCCCGCCACGGGCGTGAAATCCTTGCGGGGATCGTAGGGCAGCTTCTTGAACAGGCTGACGTTGGCGGCGATAGCGGTGTTGGCGCTGATCATCAGCGTATATCCGTCGCGCGGGCTTTCGGTGAGCGCGCCCACCGCGATGATGCCTTGTGCGCCCGGGCGGTTTTCCACCACCATGGGCTGCCCCAGGATCTTCTGCATTTCGCCGCTGACGAGCCGGGCGAGCTGGTCGGTGGCGCTGCCCGCGGGAAACGGGACCAGGACGCGGATGGGCCGGTCCGGATAGGCGGCCGCGGCCGGCGCGCCGCTGCCCAGCAGGGCCGCGGCCGCCGCCACGGCCATGAGCAAGTTGCGAAGCATGGTTGTCTCCTCGTGTCGTTATGGGTGCTGCGGGGTACTGCGGTCGTGCGATGCGCTTGTGCGCAATGGTCTTCGGGGCGCGCCGCCCGCCCTAGCCGCGCAGGGGCATGGCGAGCAGGTGGAACGACAGCGACTTGCCGTGCAGGTCCAGGTCCAGAGAATCGTTCACACCGCCGTCCAGCACGTTCTCGAGCACGAAATTCAGGGCGCCGATGCGCGGCAGCAGATAGCGCCGCACCGCCGTGGGCCGGCGATAGGCGAAGTGCGCGGCCACGCGCTCGGGCGTGGCGCATTCCACCAGCAGCGGATAGTCCTCGGCCCGGTACGCGATCAGGCTGATGTTGGAGTGATTGCCTTTGTCGCCCGTGCGCGCGTGGGCCAGGTCATAGAGCGTGAGGGGTGCGGCGTTCATGGGCGGGACTCCCGGCCGGCAAAGTGGAAAGAGGCGGGAGCGAGCTCCCGAGGGACGAAGAAGTTGCGCATTGCCAGGCGCTGGCGCTTGCTGGTCTTGACGCCGCCGCCGCCGGCCGGGCCGCCGGTCCACAGGGCGGTGACCTCGCGGTGCAGCCGGTCGATGAGCGCCGGGTCGTCATGCCTGGCCGCGGCGCGCAGACGCACGTCGGTCGCGCCGCCCGCGGGAATGCCGGCGAGCATGCGGCCGGCGTCGTCGCCCAGGATGCTGCACAGGCCGATGAGATCGAAACGCAGGTCGAGCAGGCCGCCCAGGCGCTTGCGGATGACTTCCATGGCCAGCCGGGCGCGGGCTTCGGCGTTGGGGCCGGCGTAGGAAATCTCGGCGTCGCCCGCCCATCCGCCTTCGAAGAAGGCCGCGGCCTTGAGCGTAAGCGGCCGCGGATGGCCGCGCACGCCCGCCAGCCGCACGCGGCCGGGCGCCACTTCCTCGACCGTGGCCTCGCCGATGTCGGCCACCACGTCGGGCGTCAGGTAGGCGGCGGGGTCGTGCACCTCGTATAGGAGCTGCTCCTTTACCGTGCGTGCGTTGACGATGCCGCCGGTGTCGTCGGCCTTGCTCACCACGCAGGAACCGTCGGCCTGGATTTCGGCAATGGGAAAGCCCACGTCGTCCAGGCCGGGCACGTCTTTCTTTCCGGGGTCCGCGTAGTAGCCGCCGGTGACCTGGGCCGCGCATTCCAGCAGATGGCCCGCCATGGTGCCGCCGGCCAGCGCATCCCAGTTCTCGCGCGTCCAGCCGAAATGGGCGATGGCGGGTCCCAGCGTGAGCGAGGAATCGGCCACCCGGCCCGCGACCACGATCTGGGCCCCGGCCTGGATGGCTTGCGCGATCTCGAAAGCGCCCTGGTAAACGTTCGCGCTGACGAATCGCGTTTCGTCGAAGTCCGCGCCCAGCGCGGCGCGCAGCGGACCGCCGCGCTGGAGGCGCGCCGAGAGATCGTCTCCTTCCAGCACCGCGATGCGGGGCGCGGGCAGGCCCAGCTCCCCGGCCACGCGCAGGATGGCCCGGGCCGCGCCCGGCGGATTGGCCGCGCCGAAGTTGCCCACGATGACGATGCCGTGCGCCAGGCAGTCGGCCAGAATGGGCCTGAGCAGCGGCTCGAGCAGCGCTTCATAGCCCCTGGCCGGGTCGCTGCGGCGGGCGATCTGGGCAAAGGCCAGGGTGCGCTCGGCCAGCGTTTCGAAAATCAGCGCGGCGGGCGCGCCGCGCGCAATCAAGGTCCGCACCACGGGCGCCGGCGCATCCAGGCGGTCCCCGGAAAACCCCGCGCCGCAGCCCACATTCAGAACATCCATGCTCATCCTCCTGTCAGCGCGCCTAGATTGCGTCAGGTGGTTTGCTAAGTAAAATGGATTTATTCGAACCTTTATGTTGAAAAACCACATAATTAGCGGACGAGGCGCAACATGAATATCTCGGGTCGCCTGGTCGATGCCTTTCTGGCCCTGGCCGAGTCCGGCAAGTTCTCGGTGGCGGCGGACCGGTGCAACGTCTCGCCATCGGCGTTCAGCCAGATCATCAGCCGCCTGGAAGAACAGGTGGGCGCGCGCCTGTTCGACCGCGACACGCGCAACGTGAGCCTGACGGCGGAAGGGCAGCTTTTCCTCACGGGCGCCAGGCGCATCCACGCCGAATGGCAGGCCGCGCTTTCGGCCATACGCAACCAGTCGCAGCTCAATCAGGGGCGTGTCGCCATTGCCGCGCCGCCTTCGCTCAGCTCGGACTGGCTGCCTCGCCTGTTCGCCGATTTCCGCGCCGAGCATCCCGCGATCGTGCTGCGGCTCCATGACGTCATTTCGGAGCGCAGCCTCGACATGATCGCGGCGGGCGACGTGGATTTCGGCCTGAACGCCGTGCCGGGCAACGATCTGGAATTCGAGTCGGTGCTGCTCTTCAACGAGCCTTTCCGGCTCTTGTGCCGCAAGGACGATCCGCTGGCGGCGAACGCGGCGGTTTCGCTGCGGCAGCTGCGCGGCAGAGTGGCCGTGCAGACCACCCGCTTCGGCAGCGTGTGGCACTACACCCAGCCGCTGCTGGCCGCGGCGTCGATGCGGGACAGCGGGCTGGAGGTGTCGCAGTTCGGCACGCTGGCGGGGCTGGTGGCGGCGGGATTCGGGGTCAGCATCGTGCCCATGCTTGCCCTGCCGCTGTGCGGCCGGCCCGAGCTGGCGGCGCTGCCCATCGCCGATGCGAGCGCCCACCGGCCCATTTATCGCATCCGCCGCCGCAACCGCTCCCTGTCGCCGGCGGCGCAGGCCATGTGGGAGCGGATCGCGGACGCGCCCATCCCGGAGCCGCCCCGGCGCGCCGCGCGCCGCAGGCGCTAAGACGCGCGCGGCGCCTTTTCCGGGGCCGGAGGGCTCCGGGCCGCTCAACCGGACGGCAAGCCCTTGAAGTCCAGCAGGTTCCGCTTCACCAGGCTCAGCATGTCGGCCAGTTGGTGCCGCTGCGCGATGCTCAGCCCCTGGAGAATGGCCTCGCTCATCTGGTCGCTCTTGGCGCGCATGCGGTCGATCATGGCGCCTCCCGCGTCGGTCAGGTACACCAGCTTGGCACGGCGGTCCTGGACATCGGCGTCGCGCCGCACCAGGCCCTGGGCTTCGAGGCGATCGATCAGCCCGCCCAGCGCGGCGCGCCCGATGTCCAGCATTTCGGCGAGATCGCTCTGCGACATGCCGTCGTGGCGCGACAGGTACGCCATGACCCACCACTGCGAGCGCGTGATGCCTTCGGGTTTCATGACCTCGTCGAACACCTTGCGCCGCAGGCGCGAGACATCGTGCATCAGGAAGCCCAGCCGTTGATCCCAGTTGTCGTGGGGCGGGGGCCTGGCGCCGTCGCGCGCGTTGCCGGATGGGGAGGGAGCGTGTTTCTTGTTTGTCATGAGCGGGGGAGAGGTCGGGAAGCGGGGCCGGTCGCATCAGCGATCCGCGAGCCGGATCAGGCGTTTGCCGAGATTCGTGCCTTCGTACAGATCGGCAATGGACCCCGGCGCGGCCTCGAGGCCATCGAGGATTTCCTCGCGAAAGCGCAGTTCGCCGCTGCGCACCAGGGGAGCGAGATGGGCAATGGCCTCTTCGTAGCGATGTTCATAGTCCCATATCAGAAAGCCCGCCATGCGCGCAGCCTTGTTCAGCAGGTGGCGCTCGACGCGGGGCCCCTGCGGCCAGGGGTCCCAGCTGGCGACGGACGCCGTGCCGCAGACGATGATGCGCGCGTGCCGGTTGATCTGCGGCAGGACGGCGTCGCTGATGCGGCCCGCCGTATTGTCGAAGTACACGTCGATGCCGTCCGGGCAGGACTGGCGCAGCGCGTCGGGCAAATCCGGCTGGCGGTAATCGATGGCGGCATCGTAGCCGAACTCCGACAGGCACAGCGCGCACTTGTCCGCGCCGCCGGCGATGCCCACTGTGCGGCAGCCCCGCAGGCGGGCCAGTTGCCCGGCAATGGAGCCCACGGCGCCGGCTGCCGTGGAAACCGCCACAGTCTCTCCCGGGCGAGGCTCGCCCAGCTCCTGGAGCGCGAAATAGGCTGTCACGCCGTTCAGGCCCAGCACCCCGAGCGACAGCGAAAGCGGCAGATCCGTTTCCGTCACCCGCCGGCGGATCGCCTGGCCGTCGCTGACGGCGTACTCCTGCCAGCCCAGCATGCCCATGACCAGCGCGCCTTCCGGATACTCGGGATGGCGGGAGGCGATCACCCGCCCGGCGGCAAAAGCGCGCATGACTTCGCCCAGGCCGACCGGCTCCGAGTAATTGGCCGCCGCATTGACCCAGCCGCGCATGGCCGGATCCACCGACAGGAAAAGATTCTGCACCAGGAACTGCCCGGGCTGCAGCGCCGGCACCGGCGCGGCGCGGATCTCGAAATGCTCGGCGCGGGGTATGCCCAGCGGCCGCGACTTGAGGACGATCTGGCGGTTGGAGCGTGCGGACATGCGGAGTCTCCTCGGGTTGTCACCTATTTAGTATGCATGCATACATTATGGTAGGATATTTTTAACCGACTATAGAGCATCCGCGGCTTCATGGGTGCGGGGAGACGAAAAATGGCTGGGCTGTATTACGGGCAGTTCCAACTGGGGCAACGCTTTCTTCACGACGTGCGGCGCACCGTGACGGAAGCGGACAACGTGCTGTTCAGCGCCATGACGCACAATCCCGCGGCTATCCATCTCGACGCCGAGTATGCCAAGGGCACGGAATTCGGCCGGCCCATCCTGAACAGCGCGTTCACGCTCGGGCTGATGGTGGGCATTTCGGTGTCCGACACCACGCTGGGCACCACGGTAGGCAACCTGGGATGGGACGAAGTGCGCTTCCCGCGGCCGGTGTTTCCCGGCGACACGCTGCACGTGGAAACCGAAGTGCTGGAGATGCGGGACAGCAAGTCGCGCCCGGAAAACGGCATCGTGGTGTTTGCGCACCGCGCCTACAACCAGCGCGACGAACTGGTGGCCTCCTGCCGGCGCGTGGCGCTGATGCTGCGCCGACCCGCGCGCCGCGCGGCCTGAGCAGGGGAAATCCATGGACTTCGCCCTGACCGCAGAGCAGGAAGCCATCCGCCGCGCCGTGCAGGACACGGCCGCGCGTTTCGACGACGATTACTGGCTGCGCAAAGACCGTGAAGGCGGTTTTCCCGAGGAGTTCCACCGCGCCATGGCGGCTGCGGGCTGGCTGGGCATCGCGATGCCGGCGCAGTACGGCGGATCGGGTCTGGGCATTTTCGAGGCGGCGCTGATGATGGAGGCGGTGGCGGCCTCCGGCGCCGGGCTTGCGGGCGCCTCGGCCATTCACATGAACGTCTTCGGATTGCATCCGGTGGTGGTGCACGGCAGCGACGAACAGCGCGCGCGCTGGCTGCCTCCCATCATCGGCGGCGAGCAGAAGGCGTGTTTCGGCGTCACCGAGCCGAACACCGGCCTCAATACCCTGAAGCTGCGCACCCTGGCCGTGCGGCAGGGCGACCGCTACGTGGTCCATGGCCAGAAGATCTGGATTTCCACCGCGCAGGTGGCGAACAAGATTCTGCTGCTGGCGCGCACCACGCCCCTGGACCAGGTAACCGAGCCGACGCATGGCCTGAGCCTTTTCTATACCGACCTGGACCGCAGCCGGGTGAGCGTGCGCGAAATCGAGAAGCTCGGGCGCAAGGCGGTGGACTCGAACGAGCTGTTCATCGACGGCCTGGAAGTGCCGGTCGAAGACCGGATCGGCGAAGAGGGCAAGGGCTTCTCATATATTCTCCACGGCCTGAACCCCGAGCGCGTGCTGCTGGCGGCAGAGGCCACCGGCCTGGGCCGGGCGGCCCTGCGGCGGGCGGCGGGGTATGCCGCCGATCGCATCGTGTTCGACCGTCCCATCGGCCAGAACCAGGGCATCCAGCATCCGCTGGCCGAACGGTGGGTGGAGCTGGAGGCATCCGAACTGCTCTACCGGCGCGCGGCCTGGCTCTACGACCAGGGGCTGCCGTGCGGCGCCGAAGCCAACGCGGCCAAGTTCTTCTGCGCCGAATCGGGTTTCCGCGCTTGCGAAACCGCGGTCCTCACGCACGGAGGCATGGGCTACGCGAAGGAATACCACGTGGAGAGATATTTCCGGGAGGCGATGCTGCCGCGGATCGCCCCGGTGTCCATCCAGCTGATCCTGAGCTATATCGCGGAGCGCGTGCTCGGGCTGCCCAAGTCGTACTAGCGCCCGCGTCCGGGCCCGGCGCTTCGCCATGAGCGCCGCGCTCCGCGGGCGCCGCTTCAGTCCTGTCGATCGAGGAGGCTGCGCAGATGAACCGAATAGGCCTGGACGTGGCGCGCCATGCGGCGCCGGGCCGCGTCCGCGTCCTGCTTCTCGACCGCGTCCAGGATGCGGGCGTGGGCCTGCAGCACCAGGCTGCGCACTTCGTCGGTGGCGAAGTCCTTGAGGGCGGACGCTTCGTGGATCAGGTTGGCGATCGAGCGCATGAAGGCTTCGAGCAGGGGATTGCGGCTGGCCGCGGCCAGCGCGCAATGCCAGTTCACGTTTTCCGCGAGATAGCGGGGAACGTCGGCATAGGCTTCGCGCAGCCGGGCGTCGATCTGGCGCAGCGTGGCCAGATCCTCGTCCGTGCGATGCCGCGCCGCGAGTTCGGCGATGGGGGGCTCGATGGCCTCGCGCGCCTCGATGATGGAAGCCAGCGGCAGGCGGCTGCCCCGCGCGAAGAGGGCGATCTGGCGCGATACCGTGGAGCCCGTCGGCCGGGTGGCGCGCGAGCCGCCGTAGCGGCCCGGGCGGGTGCTCACCAGGCCCTCCGCTTCCAGGATGCGCAGGGCTTCGCGCACCGAGCCCCGGCTCAGCCCGGTCTGCTCCACCAGGTCGCGCTCGCCCGGCAGCATGGCGCCGTCCGGAAAACTGCCGTCCAGGATCTTCTGGCGCAGATGGTCGGCCAGGACGTCGCAGGATTTGGGGATGCGCAGGGTATCGAGTTGCGGCAACGCCGCCGTGCGAGCGGAATCGGGTTTCATGGCGTGATCGTCTAGTTAAGGGTTTTCCATGGCGCGGCCATGATTTTAATTGTTTGACCATTGACTGGTTGAATATTAGCATGGGCAAACACAGAAACCGAGGCGGCAAGCCGAGGCGAGGAGACATCATGAAGAAATCACCGAAGGTCATCATTACCTGCGCCGTTACGGGTTCCATTCATACGCCCAGCATGTCGCCGCACCTGCCCATCACCGCCGCGCAGATCGCCGACGACGCGGTGGCCGCCGCCGAGGCGGGCGCGGCCATGCTGCACCTGCACGCGCGAGACCCCGAAACCGGCAGGCCCGACCAGAGCCCGGAACGCTTTGCGGCATTCCTGCCCGACATCAAGGCGCGCACGGACGCCATCATCAACATCACGACCGGCGGCGGCCTGGGCATGACGCTGGACGAACGCCTGGCCCCGGCCAAATGGGCGCAGCCGGAAGTCGCGTCCATGAACATGGGTTCGCTGAACTTCAATATCTCGGGCGCCGGCGAGCGCATCCGCGCGTTCCGCCATAGCTGGGAGCAGCCCTACCTGGAAATGACGCGGGATTTCATTCTCTCCAACACGTTCAGCCAGATCGAGCGCGGCATCGGCGAACTTTCCGCCATGGGCACGCGCTTCGAGTTCGAGTGCTACGACGTCGGGCATCTGTACAACCTGGCCCATTTCGCGGACCGCGGCCTGGTGAAGCCGCCGTTCTTCCTGCAGTGCATTTTCGGCATCCTGGGCGGCATCGGCGCCGACCACGACAACCTGCTGCACATGCGCACCATCGCCGATCGTCTTTTCGGCGAAGACTATTACCTCTCGGTGCTGGCGGCCGGCAAGCATCAGATGTCCTTCGTCACCATGAGCGCGCTGCTGGGCGGCAATGTGCGCGTGGGGCTGGAAGACAGCCTTTACGCCGGCAAGGGCAGGCTCGCCGTCTCGAACGCGGAGCAGGTGGCGAAGATCCGCCGCATTCTCGAAGAGCTTTCCCTGGAGATCGCCACGCCGCAGGAAGCGCGCGAAATGATACAGACCAAGGGCCGCGACAACGTCGCGTTCTGATTGCCGGCACCTGCGCAAGGAGACAGGCATGGATGCGTTGCAGGGATTGCGGGTCGTCGATTTCTCCAAGGTGCTGGCCGGGCCGTTGTGCACCCAGTACCTGGGAGACATGGGCGCGGAGATCATCAAGGTGGAATCGCCGCGCGGCGACGATACCCGGCACTGGCCGCCGTTTCGCGATGGCGACGGCACGGTGTTCCTCAGCGCCAACCGCAACAAGCGGAGCGTGGCGCTGGACCTGAAGTCGGAACCCGGACGGGAAGCGGCGCTGCGCCTGCTGGCGAGCGCCGACATCGTGGTCGAGAGCTTCGGGCCGGGCGTGGCGCGGCGGCTGGGCATCGACTACGACAGCGCGGCGGCGCTGCGTCCCGATGTCATCTATTGCAGCATTTCCGGATTCGGCAGCCAGGGGCCGCTGCGCGACGGCAAGGGCTACGACGTGATTCTGCAGGCGTTCAGCGGCATGATGGCGCTGACCGGCGAGGAAGACGGGCCGCCCGTGCGCAGCCCGATCTCGCCCATCGACCAGGCCACCGGCATGCACGCGGCCATCGGCATCCTGGCGGCGGCCGTCAAGCGCCTGCGCACCGGCAAAGGTTCGCGCATCGAAGCGTCGCTGTTCGACACCTCGATGGCGTTCATGGCCTACGTCATGCAGAGCTTCTGGGAGCGCGGCGCCGAGCCGCGGCGCTGGGGCTCCGCCCACGAGTCGCTGTGCCCCTATCAGGTGTTCCAGGCCAGCGACCGCCCCATTCTGCTGGGCGTGGCCAACGACACCCTGTGGCAGGCATTCTGCCGCGAGGTGGACGCGCCGGCCCTGGCGGAAGACGCCCGCTATGCCACCAATGCCGGGCGCGTGGCGCACCGCGAGGCAGTGCTGGCCGAAGTGGCCGCGCTGCTGGCGCGCGACACGCGCGACGCCTGGATCGAACGGTTTTCCCGCGTGGGCATTCCGTGCGCGCCCATCCTGGGCGTTTCCGAGGTGCTGGCGCATCCGCACACCCTGGCCAGCGGCATGATCCAGAAGCTGCCGCGCGGCGCGGATGCGCAGCTGCGGGTGGTGTCCCAGCCCCTGCGGTTCGACGGCGAGCGCCCCGCCGCGCAGCGGCCGCCCCCCGCGCTGGGCGAACACACGCGCGAGATCCTCGCTTCGCTGGGTTACGGCCCGCAAGACATAGACCGCATCGCCGGGCAAGCCTGAGCCCCGGCCGGCCCGGTCCGCCCGCGGACCGCGGCGTCATAGAAGGAGACAACCCGGTGTCCATCGACTTTTCCGTCGGCGACGGCGTCGCCACCATCACCATCAACCGGCCCGAAAGACGCAATGCCCTCGATGCCGAGCACTACGCGCTGCTGTCGCAGGCGTGGCAGCGCGTGCGCGACGACGACGCGATCCGCGTGGCCGTCGTCACCGGCGCGGGCGACCAGGCGTTCTGCGCCGGCGCCGACCTCAAGTCCTTCATCGGCGCGCCGCCCGGCCTGGGCGCCCTGATGCGCACCCAGCAAGACCAGTTGCTCAACCGGGGCATCGAACTCTGGAAACCCGTGGTGGCGGCCGTCAACGGCTATTGCCTGGGCGGGGGCATGACCTTGCTGCTGGCCACCGATCTGCGCGTCTGCTGCGAGTCGGCCGTTTTCGGGTTGAGCGAGGTGCAGCGGGGCGTGTTTCCGGCCAACGGCGGCACCCAGCGCATCATCCAGCAATTGCCCCACGCCATCGCCATGGAGATGCTGCTCATCGGCGACAGGTTCGATGCCGCCACGGCGGCGCGCTGGGGGCTGGTCAACCAGGTCGTGCCGGCGGACGGACTGATGGACGCCGCCATGGCGTACGCGCGCCGCCTGGCCGCCAACGCGCCGCTGGCCGTGCAGGCCGCCAAGGAGCTGGCGCTGCGCAGCCGCGACCTGGACCTCGCTGCGGGGCTGCGCATGGAGCAGGTCTTCCTGCGGCTGCTGCAGACCTCGGAAGACGTGCAGGAAGGAACGAAAGCCTTCGCGCAACGGCGCAAGCCGCATTTCCGCGGATGCTGAGCGGACCGCAACACCAACCATTGACGGGAGTTCCCATGCCTTTGAGATCTTTACTGTTCGTGCCCGGCGACAGCGAACGCAAGCAGGCCAAGGCCGCGGGCGCCGGCGCCGACGCCCTGATCCTCGACCTGGAGGATTCGGTCGAGGCTTCGCGGCTGCCGCTGGCGCGCGGCATGGTGCGCGAGTACCTGGAGGCCAACCGGGGCGCGGCGGCGCAGCTCTGGGTGCGCATCAACCCGCTGGACTCCGGGCTGGCGCTGGACGACCTGGCCGCGGTGGCGCGCGCCGCGCCCGCGGGCATCCTGCTGCCCAAGGTCAACGGCGCGGCCGACATCGTCCTGCTCGACCGTTACCTCAGCGCGCTGGAAGCGCGCGACGGCCTGGCCCAGGGCGGCATCGGCATCATGCCCGTGGCCACGGAGACGCCGCAGGCCATGTTCACGCTGGGCGGCTATGCGGGATGCAGCCCGCGCCTGCGCGGACTGACCTGGGGCGCGGAAGACCTGGCGGCGGCGGTGGGCGCGGCCAGCAACCGCCTGGACAACGGCGAGTACGACTTCACCTACCGCATGGCCCGTTCGCTGTGCCTGCTGGGCGCGCATGCCGCGGGCGTGCCCGCCATCGACACCATCTGGGGCAATTTCCGCGACCCGGAAGGGCTGGCCAAGGACGCCGCCAGCGCCCGGCGCGCGGGTTTCAGCGGAAAGATCGCCATTCATCCCGACCAGGTGGCGCCGATCAACCAGGCGTTCACGCCGGACGCGGCCGACATCGAGCGGGCCCGCCGCATCGTGGCCGCGTTCGAGCAGTCGCCCGGCGTGGGAACGCTGCAGCTCGACGGGGAAATGCTGGACCGCCCGCACCTCAAGCAGGCCCAGCGCATCCTGGCGAACGTTCCCGCGCCGCAATAGGGCGCGGGCCCACCGCGCGCAGATGGCGGGGGCCTCTCTACCGAAGGAGACACACCATGCATTCACTTACAGGAAAGCTGTGCGCGGCCGTCTTCGCCACGCTCGCGTGCGCCTCGGCGCAAGCCCAGCCCGCATACCCGTCGCAGCCGGTGCACATGATCACGGCATTCGCCGCGGGCAGCGCCAGCGACATCGTGGCGCGCATGATCGCCGAAAAGCTGCAAGGCGAACTGGGCCAGCCGGTCATCGTCGAGAACAAGGCCGGCGCCTCGGGCCAGGTCGCCTCGGATTTCGTGGCCCGCGCCCAACCCGACGGCTACACCATCATGCTGGCGACCAACACCACGCATTCCTCCAATCCCTACCTGTTCAAGCAGTTGCGCTACGACCCGGTCGCCGATTTCACCCCGCTGGTGCAGGTATGCAATTTTCCGTTCGTGCTGGTGGTGGGCAGCAAGGTGCCGGCCAGGAACGTGGCCGAGCTGCTGGCCTATGGGAAGGCGCATCGCGGCGCGGTGAACTATGCATACGGCAACAGCACCGGACAGATCGCCGCGGCGTCCTTCGACAAGATAACGGGCATGGAGGCCGCCGCCATTCCCTACAAGAGCACGCCGCAAGCCATGACCGACGTGATCGGCGGGCGCACCACGTTCATGTTCGTGGATCTGGCGTCGGCGGCGGGGCACATCCAGAGCGGCGCGCTGCGGGCGCTGGCGGTGTCCACCGAGCGGCGCAGCACGCTCGCGCCCGATCTGCCGCCCGTGTCCGAAGCGCTGGGCAAGCCCGGCTTCGACCTGGCAGCCTGGGTCGGCATATTCGGACCGGCCAGGATGCCCGAGGCGGTGTCGGCGCGCCTGGCCGACACGCTCTACCGCATTGTTTCGTCCGCCGAGATCCAGCAGAAGCTCAGGCAGATGGGCGCCGATCCCACGCCGGCCCGGGCCGCGGCATTCGGCTCCTTCGTGGCGCGGCAGAAATCGGTGTGGGGCGAGAAGGTTAGGCAGGCGGGCATCGAACCTCAATAAGCGCGGGGTAGGCATCATCGCCACGTCGCCCATCGTGCTGGCGGCCGGCCCCGCGTCGCCCTTCGGCACGCTGGACGAGCTGCTGGCTTGTGCGAAGGCCCATCCCGGCCAGGTCAGCTACGGCACGCCCGGCGTGGGCACGCCGCAGCACCTGGCCGTGGAGCTGCTCGTGCACATGACCGGCGCGCGCATGACCCACGTGCCCTACAAAGGTTCGAGCCAGTCCTTGTCCGACCTGCTGGCCGGCCACATTCCGCTGGTGTCGGCCGCCATCAACCCGGCGCAGCCGTACATCGGCTCGGGCAAGCTGCGCGGGCTGGCGGTGGCGGACGCGCATCGTGTCGCGAGCCTGCCGGACCCGCCCGCCATCGCGGAGAAGGTGCCCGGCCATGAAGTCCGCATCTGGTACGGCCTGATGGCGCCGGCCGGCACGCCCGACGACGTGGTGGCCCGCCTGAACCAGGCCCTGGCCGCCGCCGCCGGCCATCCCGACATGCAGAGGCAGATGCGCGAGCTGGGCTACGAGCGCGCGCTGGACCACGCCCGGCGCCATGGACCGCGAGGTCCGCGACGACGTGAAGAAATGGGGCGAGGCGATCCGGGCGGCGGGCCTGAAGCCGGAATAGCGGAACGCGGGGACGGTCCGGGCTGGAAGCTAGAAGCCGGCGCGCAGCGCGGTGTCGGCGAGCAGGTCGGCCAGGCGCGTCGCGGCCAGCGAGCGCGGGCGGTCGCGGGGGTAGACGAGCACCACGCCGAACTCGATGCGGGGCCGAAACGGCAGGAAGACCAGATCGTCCAGGCCGGCCGGCAGCGCGCTGAGGCGGTCCACGAGCGCCACGCCCGCGCCGTGCTTCACCATGAGACAGGCCGTCAGCGACGAGCTGGCCTCGATGCCCACGGCCGGCGGCGCCATGGCGCGGCGCTTGCAGGCTTCGGCGATGGCCTGCCCGAGACGGGTGGATGCGCCCAGCGAGATGACGGGTTCCCTGCCGAGGTCGCGCGCGTCGACGTGCCGGCGCGAGGCCAGCGGATGGTCCTTGCGCACCACGCAGGCGATCTCGGATTTGGCCAGCGGCGTGGTGTCCACCGCGGGGTCTTCGACCGGCGCGTACACCACGCCCATGTCGGCTTCGCGGCGCGACACCCTGTCGATGGCCAGCGGCGTGGGCAGCGAGCGCACGTAGATGCCGAGCTGGGGGCTGAGCTTGCGCAGCGCCGCCACGGCCTCGGGCAGCAGCGCGTTGACGAGCGTGGGCGAGGTGGCGACGACGAGCTGGCCGGCCCTGCCGTCGCGCAGTTCCTGGGCGACGCGCTGGACCGCCTGCACGCGCCCGAAGATGTCGTTTACGTCGGGCAGCAGCGCCAGGGCTTCCGGCGTCGGGTGCAGGCGTCCGCCGATGCGCTCGAAGAGCTTCATGCGCAGTTGCTGCTCGGTATGTTTCAGCACCGCGCTGACGGCCGGCTGCGTGACGCAGAGGTCGCGGGCCGCGCCCGTGACCGAGCCGGCCTTGATGATGGCGTGGAAGACTTCCAACTGGCGCAGGTTCACTGCGGGCCTCCGGCATGCGGGTCCGCGCTCCGCCGGCCGCGGGTGCCTGCGGCGGGGCGCTACCGAAGCATTATGCCTGCGCGCGCGGCCGCGGCCCAGCGCCGCCGCGCGCGGACCGCGTCACAGTTCCAGCGGGTTGGTTCCCTGCCGCGCGATGGTTTCCTGGAACGATTTCGGCGTTACCGCATACACCTCGAACGAGGCGGGCACGTGCTCGGCCCATTGGTTCAGCAGCACATGCAGCTTCTCGTGCGAGTCCACGTCCAGCACGACGATGGCGCCGCGGCCGACCTTGTTCCACACGTGCCGGACCACGCCGGCCGCTTCCAGCCCGTTGAGCCAATCCCAATAGGCTTTCTGGCCGGGGCGCATGGACGAGGGGCGCTCGGGGCGCGGCGAACTGATGACCAGAAACAGCATGGGGCTCTCCTTGCGGCTGGCGTTCAGCCGAGTTGTAGTGAAATGTTCCTGGCGATGCGGGCCCACTTGTCCATGTCCTCGGCGATGTACCGGGCCGCGGAGGCCGCGGACACTTCGTCGGGCGGTTCGATCCCCATTTCCGACATGCCGCGGCGGAACGCCGGATCGGACAGCGTCTCGCGGGACGCGCCCTGAAGGCGGCCCGAGACTTCGGGCGCAATGCCCCGCGGCCCCAGGAGGAACAGGGCGGTGGCGGACACGAGATCGGGATATCCCGCCTCGCGCGTCGTGGGCACGTCGGGCAGGGCGCCGATGCGCTTGGGCCAGAACGTCGCCAGGATGCGGACCTTGCCCGCCTGCACGAACGGCAGGTGAGGCACCGCGCTGTCGAACATGACCTGGACGCGGCCGGCCAGCAGGTCCTGCAATGCGGGTCCGCTGCCCTTGTAGACGATGTGCTCGAGTTTCAGGCCGCCGGCGCGATCCTTGAAGAACTCGCCGGTCAGGTGCGAGATGCCGCCGATGCCGCCCGAACCATACGAGTACTTGCCGGGATTGGCGCGCAGCAGCGCGACGAGTTCGGCCAGCGTGTGCGCCGGCAGTCCGGGGTTGACGGCCAGCACCATGGGCTGCACGCCCATGATGCCGATGGCCGAGAAGTCCTTGCGCGGGTCGTATTCGAAGGCGGGGTTGGTGGCGGGACCGGCGGTGGTGTTGCTGGAGGTGCCCAGCATCAGCGTGTAGCCGTCCGCCGGCGCGCGCAGCGTGGCCATCGCCGCGATGGCGCCCGCCGCGCCGGCCTTGTTCTCCACCACCACGCTCTGGCCCAGGCGCTGTCCCATGGCCTGCCCGTAGCGGCGCCCGAATACGTCGGTGGAACCGCCTGGCGAGAACGGAATGAGCAGCCGGATGGCGCGCTCGGGATAGGGCGGCGCGGCCCAGGTCCGGCCCAGGGCCGCCCAGGCGGCGCCGGCTCCCAGCGCGGCCAGGATATCGCGGCGTTTCATGGCGCAAGCCCTCCATAGTTGAGCGGCAGGCCGGGGCGCGGCCAGTCCAGCTCGACCAGGCGTCCCGCGTACGACTGCGTGACGCAGGCCGTGCGCAGGCCCGGGCCGCCGAAACACAGGTTGGTGATATGGGTGTCGCCCTCGACGGGCACGAAGCTCGTGTCGCCGTCCGGCGTGATGACCGTGATGCCGCCCACGTCCAGCGTGCCCACGCAGACATTGCCGCCCGCTTCGACCGCCAGCGAGTCGAAGCGGCGGTAGCCGGGGCCCGCGGCGACCAGGCGGCCGCCGTGCGGCGAGGGGGCCGGGGCGTGGCGCAGTTCGCCGGGCCCGGCCACTTCCCATGCCCACAACCGGGCCGTCTCGGTTTCGGCCACGTACAGGGTCTTGCCGTCGGGCGAAAGGCCGACGCCGTTGGGGCGCGAGATCGGAAAGATGACTTCGCGGATCAGCGACCCGTCGGCGCGCGCATAGCATACGCAGCCGCGGTCGGCGTCGCGGTGGCGGGTCTTGCCGGGGTCGGTGAAATAGAAGCCGCCATGCGCGTCGAAGACCAGGTCGTTGGGGCCGCGCACCGGATTGGCGCCCACCCGGTCGTACAGCACCTCGAAGCGGCCAGTGTCCAGGTCGACCCGCTCGATACGGCCGCCGGAGTAGTCGTCGGCCTGGCCGGCCGTGACCATGCGGCCGTCCGCGCGCTGCACGAACTTGAAGCCGCCGTTGTTGCAGACATAGACCTTGCCGTCCGGCCCCAGCGCGCAGCTATTGGGGCCGCCGCCCAGCTTCGCGACGACGCGCTTGCCGCCGTCGGGGTCGATGCGCGTCAGGGTCTGGCGTCGAATCTCCACCACCAGCCAGCCGCCGTCCGGCAGGGCGACGGGGCCTTCGGGAAACCACAGGTCTTCGGCAATGATGCGCATGAACAGACTCCCAGGGGAAAAAGTGCCGGGCGCGGCGGGCAAGGGCGCGCCACGAAAAGCGCGCATCCGGCTAGCCCGGATGCAGGGCGCGCACGGCGGCGGCCTTCTGGCGCGCCGCCTGCACGAAGAATGCCCAGTCGTTGCCCGCCGTGACGTAGCGCGCGCCCAGGCCGACGACCTGCTCCAGGACCTCCGGAGCCGAGCCCAGGCCGCCCGCGCCGAGGTACTTGCCGTGGCGCCCGCAGGCTGCCGCGACCCGCCGGTAGGCGTCGAGAATGCGCGGATCGGAGAAACGGCCGGGTATGCCGTAGGTATCGCACAGGTCATTGCTGCCGATGTGCAGGATGTCCACGCCTTCCACGGCGGCGATCTCTTCGGCGTTGTCGATGGCTTCGGGCGACTCCAGCATGGCGATCACCACGGTCTGCGACTCGATCAGCAGGCGGGCTTCGGCGGCGGGGACGCTGCGGTACGACAGCTGCGGCCATTGCGCCGCCACCGAGCGTTGTCCCCGCGGCGGAAAGCGGCAGGCGGCCACGATGCGGCGCGCCTGTTCGGCGCAGGTCACGTGCGGGGCCACGATGCCCGCGGCGCCGGCATCCAGGATGCGCGCCGCGTAGTGGCTGTCGTGGCAGGGAATGCGCACCAGCGGCGTGAGGCCGCCGAGCAAAGCCGCGACGCAGATCTGCGCCGCCGCTTCCTCGCCGATGCACGCGTGTTCCAGGTCGATCATGAGGGCGTCGTAGCCGCAACCCAGCGCGGCGGATACGACATCCACGCTGCGGCATTGCTTGACGATCATCGACAGGCCGAGGCCGCCGGCGCGCAGCCGGTCCATCAGGGAATTGGGCAGGGAAGCGGGCGTGTTCATGCGTTTCCTCAGTCTATGGAGGCGCCGGAGCGCTTCACGATGTCGGCGGAACGGGTGATTTCGGCGCGGAGGAAATCGCCGAACGCCTGGGGCGTGGAGCCGATGAGCTCGTAGTCGGACAGCCGCTCGATGACTTTCGGGTCGGCCAGCGCCTGTCCGACCTGGGCGCTGAGCAGGCCGATGACGGGCGCGGGCGTGCCGGCCGGCGCGAGGATGCCGAACCAGGAGCTGAAGTCGTAATCGGGGTAGCCGCTTTCCGCGATGGTCGGCACCTCGGGCAGGCCCTTGAAACGCTCGCGCGTGGTGACGGCCAGCGCCCGCAGGCGCCCGTCGCGGATGTAGCCGCTGACCACGGGCAGCGCGGCGAACTGCATTTCGACCCGTCCGGCCAGCAGGTCGGGCATGACCGAGCCGCTGCCCCGGTAGGGCACGTGGACGATGTCGATGCCCGATTGCATCTTCAGCAGCTCGCCGGTCAGGTGGTTGACCGTTCCGCTGCCCGCCGAGGCAAAGTGCATCTGGCCTGGATGGGCCTTGGCATACGTGATGAATTCCGCGAAGCTGCGGGCCGGCACTTTCGGGTTCACCACCAGCACGTGCGGATTGCGCGCCACGAGCGAGACGGGCGCCAGGTCTTTGAGCGTGTCGAAATCGAGATGCTTGTACAGGGTCGGATTCACAGCCAGGTTGTTGGTCTGCATCAGCAGCGTGTAGCCGTCGGGCTCGGCCTTGGCCAGCAGCTCGGTGGCGATCAGCGTGTTGCCGCCCGCATGGTTCTCGACGACGACGGCCTGCGGCAGGCGGCGCGACATGCTTTCGGCCACCACCCGCGCCAGGATGTCCGTGCCGCCGCCGGGCGTGAAGGGAACGATCAGCCGGATAGGGCGGGTGGGGTATTGCGGGGCCTGGGCCGGAGGCTGGGCGCCCGCGCCGCCCGCGGCCAGCGCGAGCGTCATACAGGCCAGGGCGTTGCTGAACCGGGTGCGCATGGTTTCGTCTCCTGTGTCGTTGTTATGGAAGGCATGCGGATCAGCGGGGCTCCACCACGATATCGGATGGGGCCAGGGGTTCCCCGCGCAGCACCTTCATGATGTTGCCCAGGGCGTGGCGCGCCACGTGCTCCACGTTGTCGAAGGCCGCTCCGCCCATGTGGGGCGTAAGCACCACCTGGTCCAGCGCATACAGGGGGCAGTCGTCGGGGGGCGGTTCGGGATCGAAAGCGTCCAGCCCCGCGCCGCGCAGATGGCCGCTGCGCAGGGCGTCCAGCAAGGCGGCGGTATCGACCAGCTCGCCGCGCGCCGTGTTGATGAGAATGGCGCCCGGCTTCATTGCGGCCAGCGCGCGCGCGTCCAGCATGCGGCGCGTCTGCGGCGTGGCCGGCGCGTGCAGGCTGAGAATGTCGGATTCGGCAAGCAGCACGGCAACATCCACCCGCGTGGCGTTCAGGGCGCGCTCGGTGTCGGCATCCGCGCGCTGCGGATCGGTGTACAGGATGCGCGCTTCGAAACCCGACAGCTTCCTGGCGACCGAGCGCCCGATATGGCCGAAGCCATAGAGCCCGACCGTCTTGCCGCCGAGCTGGTGGCAGAGCTCGCGCATTTCGGCCTTGAGCCAGCGGCCCTGCCGCAGCGCCGCGTCGGCCTGCGCCAGGCGCCGGCTCACCGCAAGCATCAGCATGACGGCGTGCTCGGCCACCGGCCCCGCATTCGACCCCGCCGTGATGGCCAGGCCTATGCCCCGGCGGCGCGCCGCATCGACATCGATGCGGTCCACGCCGATGCCCCACTTCTCGATGAACCGCAGCCGGGGCGCGTTGGCAAGCAGGGCCTCGCTGACCCGGGCCCATCCCACCAGCGCGAAATCGGCCTGCGCGATCAGGGCGGCCTGCTCGGCTTCGTCATAGCTGCGGGCGAAATGCAGATCCAGTTCCGGCGGGGCGTTGCGCCGCACGGCCTCCTGCACCGCTGGCGTCCAGACGTCCAGACAGGCGAGAAAACGGCGGGCGGCCGGCTCCGCCGCGCCGTCGCATTCGCGCGGGCTCACGCGGGCACCTCTTCGTAGGCCTGCAGCGGCGCGCCTTGCAGCATGATCCGGTAAAGGTAGCGCAGCTGCGTCGGGTCGTAGTCGGCGTTGGCCTGGTGCATGACGCTGCGGTTGTCCCAGATGACCAGGTCCCCCGGTTTCCACTGATGCCGGTATTCATAGCGCGGCTGGGTGGCGTGGGCGAAAAGGCGGGCGATCAGCGCATGGGCTGCGTCGTCCGGCATGCCTGCTATGCCTTCCATGCGGCCGGTGTTCAGGTACAGGGCGGGCCGCCCGTTTTCCGGATGGCGGATCACCAGCGGCTGCAGGGCCTGCGGAATTGCGGCCCGCTGCTCGGGCGTGAGTTCGGCCATCTTGCGCGTGCTGCGGCTGCTTTCGTATACGTGCCGCGAATGCAGCCCCGCGATGGCCCGCCGGGTCGCTTCGTCCAGATCGTCATAGGCCGCGCGCACGTCGACGAATTGGGTGTCGCCGCCGCGGTCCGGCAGGTTGATGGCGTACAGCATCGTCGCCTTCGGCGGCGCGGGGTAATTGGAATGATCGGTATGGAATTCTTCGCCGCGCACGTGGAGCCTGCCGTCGCGGATGGGCAGGTCGCGCGAGGAGATCGTGCCCACTTCGGGATAGTCCGGCAGCACGAACTGCTTGAGCTGCTGCACGAGAATGTCCCCGAACAGGCGCGCCGCATCCGCGAACTGGGGCGCGGTGAGGCGCTGGTCGCGGATCACCAGCACGGCATGCTCGATCCAGGCGTCGTACAGCGCCTTGCGCAGCGCGGGGCCGGCGGGTTCGGTCAGGTCGATGCCGGTCACTTCGGCGGCCAGCACGGGGGTGAGCGGTTTCAGCGTGTAGGTCATGGCAGGGCCTGCGGGAAAAGAGGACGGGGAACCGGGAAAGCGAGTTCATTGTCCGGTCTTTGCCCGCGGCTTTCTAATCACGGTTTTGCCGCCAGCCATAAGCCATATTGATGGGTCGGGAAGGAGCCGGGCGGGCCTGCCGCCGCGGCTGCGGGAACGCGCGCGGGGCGCGGTTTCAGGCGGGCTGGCCGGCCTGATCGAGCCGCGCCAGCAGGCGCCGCGCCTGTTCGAGCAGGTCTTCGTGCCCCGCGTTGGGGCGGAAGTCCATGCGCAGCGCCCGCGCGATATTCACGAAATGCGCGTGCGAGCTGCGCCGGTATGCCGGGTCGTAGTGCCTGTCGATGAGATCGAGCGCGAGCTCGGCGCGCCGGCCTTCGTCGACCATGCGCTGCCACGCCGCGATGACGTCGCGGCTATGCAGGCCGAGCAGGCGCTGCAGCTGCGCCTTCAGCCACGCGGGGTCGTCGAACAGGTGCGCGTAGTCGTGCTGCAGGAAGGCGCTGCGGTCTTCGCGGGAGGACACGATTTCCACGCACTGGCCTCGGTGCATGGCGTCGAGCAGGCCGGGCGGCAGCGAAACCTGGCCGATCTTGCGGCTCTCGGCTTCGGCAAAGACGGGGCGCGACGGGTCCAGCTCGCGCAGGCGGACGGCCAGCAGGGTGTCGAAGCGCTTTTGCGAGGGCTGGGCCACGCCGGCCCGGGCGCCCAGCAGCGAGCCGCGATGGGCGGCCAGGCCTTCGAGATCCAGGGTCTGCGCGCCGGCCTGTTCCAGCGCCTGGAGCAGGCGCGTCTTGCCGCTGCCGGTGGGCCCGGTGAGCACGATGCAGCGCATGCGGGCGGGCAGTTCGTCCAGGGCCCGCAGCGTCGCCTTGCGGTAGGTCTTGTAGCCGCCGTCAAGCTGGCGGGCGCGCCAGCCGATCATGTTGAACATGACGGTCATCGAACCCGACCGCTTGCCGCCGCGCCAGCAGTAGATCAGCGGCCGCCAGTTGGCCGGACGTCCGGCGAAGGTGGTTTCCAGGTGGCGGGCGATGTTGCGCGCGACGATGGCCGCGCCGACGCGCGAAGCCTCGAACGGCGAGCTCTGCTTGTACAGCGTGCCGACCAGCGCGCGTTCTTCGTTGTCGAGCACGGGCGCGCTGATGGCGCCGGGGATGTGGTCTTCGGCGTATTCCAGCGGCGAGCGCGCGTCGATGATTTCGTCGAATTCTTCCAGCCGGTCCAGGCCGGCGAGCAGGTGTTTCACGGGCGGAGCAATGCTTGCGGGAGATCCGGCATTCTCGCACGCGCCGCCCCGCCCGCCGCGGCCGGGCCTTCAGCCATTGCGGTGGTCGTAGGAAGTGTCGAGCACGTCGTCCTCCGGCGTGATGATGCCGGGCTCTCCGGGCGCGACGATGGCGCGGCCCCGGCGCGGCATGCCCGCCGTCACGGGCGAGCTTTCGTCCTGCATGGGCAACACTTCCGTGCCCTTGCGCGGATCGACGGGCGGGTTGGTTTCCGCGGTGTCCGCGGGTTTGGGATCGGGGGGCGGGGGAACGGTTTTCAGCATGATGACGTCTCCGCTGGCGGGCGCGCCGGGAGGGCTGCGCCCTGGCACTGGTACCGTTACCATCTTAGGGGCCGGCGCGCGCGCCGGCATGTCACGTTTGCAAGGGGCTGTTGCAGAATGCGCCCCGTATAATCCGGCCGCCCCGTCGGGCCGTCCCGCTTTCTCTCGATAAACGCCACTTTGACCGAATCCGTAGAACGTTCCGTCCATGCCGAACTCGTCGCGGTGCTCGTCGCGGTCACCCAGGGCGAGCCGCGCGTGCTCACCACGGGCGACGCCAGCGCCTTGCCGGCGGGTCCGTTCGAGCTGTCGCACCGTTCGTTGCAGGCCGGCCTGCGGGCCTGGGTGGAGGCCCAGACGCATCATCCGCTGGGCTACGTGGAACAGTTGTACACCTTTGCCGATGGCGACCGCTCCGACGAGGCGGGCGCGCGCGTCATTTCCGTGAGCTACCTGGCGCTGACCCGCGAGGCGGGCGAAACCGGCGTGGCGCAGGTGGGCTGGCAGGACTGGTACCGGTATTTCCCGTGGGAAGACCGCCGCGCGGGTGCGCCGGCGGTGATCGACGCGCAGATCGTGCCCAGGCTGCTGGACTGGTGCGCGCAGGGCGCGGACGAGGCCGCGCGGGCGCGGCGGCGCCAGCGGGCGGCCATTACCTTCGGACTGGACGGCGCGGCCTGGAACGAAGACATGGTGCTCCAGCGCTACGAGCTGCTGTTCGAGGCCGGGCTGGTCGACGAGGCCCTGCGCCGCCGCGGCGGCGGCGCCAGCGGCTTGCCGGGCGCCTCCATGCGCCACGACCACCGGCGCATCCTGGCCACGGGCATCGCCCGGCTGCGCGCCAAGATCAAGTACCGGCCCGTGGTGTTCGAGCTGATGCCCGAACAGTTCACCCTGCTCCAGTTGCAGCAGGCGGTGGAGGCGCTGGCGGGCAGGGCGCTGCACAAGCAGAACTTCCGCCGTCTGATCGAGCAGCAGGCGCTGGTGGAGGAAACCGGCGGCATGGCCACCGGCGCGGCGGGACGGCCCGCCAAGCTGTTCCGCTTCCGCCGCGACGTGCTCCTCGAACGCGCCATTGCCGGCAGCAAGCTGCCGCTGTCGCGCGGGCCCTGAGAGGGCCGCGGCCGGCTTGACAAACGATATACTCATCTCTAGCATAAATAGCGCGCAATTCCTGCGCGCTATTTTTTGTCCTGGAAATACTCAAAATGAGCATTATTGGAGACGCATCCGGCAGCCAACGCCCCGCGGCGGTCGCGCCCCTGCCGGAAGTGATGCTGGAACCGCTGGTGCGCGCCGCGCTGCTGGAAGACCTGGGCCGCGCGGGCGACCTCACCACGGACGCGATCGTGCCGGCGGACGCCAGCGCCCAGACGCGGCTGGTGGCGCGCCAGGAAGGGGTGCTGGCCGGCCTGGACCTGGCGCGTCTGGCGTTTCGCGCCATGGACCCGGACATCCGCTTCGAGCCCGCGCTGCGCGACGGCAGCGCGCTGTCGCCGGGCCAGGAAATCGCGCGCATCAGCGGCAACGCGCGCGCCATGCTCAGCGCCGAACGCGTGGCGCTGAATTTCCTCTGCCATCTGAGCGGCGTGGCCAGCGCCACGGCTTCCATCGTCCGCGCCGTGGCCGGCCACGGCGCGCGCGTCACCTGCACCCGCAAGACGCTGCCCGGATTGCGCGCGGTGCAGAAGTACGCGGTGCGCGTGGGCGGCGGCAGCAATCACCGCTACGGGCTGGACGACGCGGTGCTCATCAAGGACAACCACATCGCCCTGGCGGGCGGCGTCGAGGAAGCCGTGCGCCGGGCGCGCGCGGGCGTGGGCCACATGGTGAAGGTCGAACTGGAGGTCGACACGCTGGCCCAGCTCGAGACGGCGCTGGCCCTGGGCGTGGACGTGGTGCTGCTGGACAACATGAGCCTGGACGAGCTGCGGGCCGCCGTGGACATGGCGCGCGGCCGGGCCGTCACCGAAGCCTCGGGCCGCATTACGCCCGAGACGGCGGCCGCGGTGGCTGCCACGGGCGTGGACCAGATCGCCGTGGGCTGGATTACGCACAGCGCGCGGGTGCTGGACATCGGCCTGGACGCCTGAAGCCGCGCCGGCCCGCCGGGGCGGGCCGGTTCAACGAGAGGAATCATCCATGAAATCCCTGTTCCGCCTGGCCGGCGCCGCGCTGGCCCTGTCGCTGGCCGCCTGCGGCAATTCGCCTTCGGGCGAGTCCGCGGCCCAGGCCGCGGCTTACCCCAGCCAGCCGATCACCGTCATCGTCACCTTTCCGCCGGGAGGCGGCACCGACTTGCTCGCACGTCGCATCGGCGCCAGCCTGCAGTCGCGGCTCGGCCAGCCGGTGGTGGTGGAGAACCGGCCCGGCGCGAGCGGCAACATCGGCGCGCGCGCGGTGGCCGAGGCGCCGCCCGACGGCTACACCCTGCTGATGGTGAACAGCTCGTTTGCGATCAATCCCGCCGTATACCGCGACCTGGGTTTTTCGCCCCGCAAGGATTTCCAGGCGGTGATCAATGTGGCGTTCGTGCCGTCGGTGTTCGTGGCGCCCGCCTCGTCGCCGTGGCGCACGCTGGGCGAGGCGCTGGCGCACGCGCGCCCGGGCGCGCCGCTGCCGTTCGCCTCGTGCGGCAACGGCACGCCCCAGCACCTGGCCGGGGAGATGCTGGCGCGGGACACGGGCGCGGCCTTGCAGCAGGTGCCCTACAAAGGTTGCGGGCCGGCGATCGCCGGCGTGGCGGCGGCCCAGGTGCCGCTGGGCGTGGTCACGGCGTCGGCGGCCGCGCCGCTGATCGCCGCGGGCAAGCTGCGCGCCCTGGCCGTGACGTCGCCCGAGCGTTCCGCGCTGCTGCCGGGCGTGCCCACCGTGGCCGAGCAGGGCGTGCGGGGCTATGCGCTGGACCAGTGGCACGGACTGCTGGCGCCGGCCGCCACGCCGCCGGCCGTGGTGGCTCGGCTGAACGCCGCCGTGGCCGAGGTCATGCGCGATCCGGCCACGCAGGCCGCGCTGCGCGAGCAGGGATTCACGCCGGCCGAAAGCTCGCCCCAGGGGTTCCAGCAGATGATCGAGTCGGACATGGACCGCTACGCGGCGGTGGCGCGGGCCATCGGGCTGCGCATGGACTGACGCGGCCCGGCCGGCGCGCCTACGCCGCGGCGCGGGCGTGCTCCTCCAGCCGGGTCTTGAGCCCGGGATCGAGCTTGAGCTGGCGCGCGAGTTCGTCGAGGTAGGCGCGCTCCATGTAGCTTTCCTCGTCCACGACCATGAGGCTGGCCAGGTACATTTCCGCCGCCATCTCCGGCGTGGCCGCCGCCCGGGCGATCTGCGCGGGGTCGAGCGGACGGGACAGTTCTTCCTCCAGCCAGCGGCGGTCCCGGGCGTCGGCGGACAGCTTGGACATCTCGGTGTCGAGCAGGGCCCGTTCTTCGGGGCCGATATGGCCGTCCGCCTTGGCCGCGCCTATCATGGCGGCCAGCACCGCCGCGCTGTGCTGTTCGGCCTGGGGGGCGGGCAGGCGGTCCAGCGTCTGCGGCTCGCCCCCGGGAGCGCCGGCCTGGTTGCGCTGCCAGTCGGCATAGGCGCGGTAGGCCAGCGCGCCCAGCGCCGCCATGCCGCCGTACATGGCGACCTTGCCGCCGATCTTGCGGGCTTTCTTGCTGCCCAGCAGCAGGCCCAGCGCGCCGGCTCCCAGGGCGCCGCCGCCCAGGCCGGCCAGGAAAGAGCCCTTGTCGCCGGCCGCGCCCCGGGTGCGCGCGGAGGCTTCCGAAAGCAGCCCCTGTCCGGATTGCAGCAGCTGGTCCAGCAGTTGTCTTGCGCTCATGTTCGTTCCTTGTCGTGAAAACGGGTACTCAGGGCAGACCCCGCCAGCCGCCAAAAGTTCAGCTTTTTGTCAGTAACCGGGCGCGGGCGCCGTGCGCGGCCGGGCGGCGGATGCTACAAGAGCGGAATGGGCGGCCGCGCCGGCCGCCGTTTCAGGGGAGATCTGCATGAGCATCCGCGTGCGCCACAACGCGCCCAATACGCTGAAATTCACCGCCCTCGCCGAGGGCCACGAGCTGCCGCTGGACATGCCGCGGCCCGAAGGCGAGGGGCCCGACCCCCATGACTATTTCGATACGGCCCTGGGCGGCTGCAAGGCCATGACGCTGATGGTGTATGCGCGGCGCAAGGGCCTGCCGCTGGAAGCGGTGGACGTGGAGGTGGTGCGCGACGCCAGCGAAGAGCGCCGCGGCGTCTATCGGCTGACGGCCAAGCTCACGCTGCATGGCGGCCTGTCGGACGCGCAGATCGACGAGCTGCTGGGGGTGGCCGAGAAATGCCCGGTCCACAAGCTGATGACGGCGGTGGACGTGCAAGTGTCCACGCTCATCGTGCGCCCGGCCTGAGCAGGCCCGGGGCAAGGTTGGAAGCGCCGCCGCACGGGGCAGCGGCGCAAGCGGGCGGGGCGGACCCCGCCCGGCGGGCTTATTCTTCCATGCCCGGAACGACGGTGGAGAAGCCGGCGTCCACGTGCGTGATTTCGCCCGTGATGCCCGCCGCCAGGTCCGACAGCAGGAAAGCCGCCACGTTGCCCACGTCTTCGATGGTGACATTGCGGCGCAGCGGCGCCTGGGTTTCGACGAACTTCAGGATGGCCGAGAAGTCCTTGATGCCGCTCGCGGCCAGCGTCTTGATGGGGCCGGCGGAAATGCCGTTGGCGCGGATGCCGCGCGGGCCCAGGGACGTGGCGAGATAGCGCACGCTGGCTTCGAGCGAGGCCTTGGCCAGCCCCATGGTGTTGTAGTTGGGCACCACGCGCTCCGCGCCCAGGTAGCTGAGGGTGAGCAGGGCGCCGTTGCGGCCTTGCATCAGCGGCAGCGCCGCCTTGGCCAGGGCGGGGAAGCTGTAGGCCGAGATGTCGTGGGCCACGCGGAAGGCTTCGCGCGACAAGCCCTCCAGGAAGTCGCCGGCGATGGCTTCGCGCGGCGCGAACCCGATGGAATGCACCAGGCCGTCCAGGCCGTCCCAGGATTTGCCGAGCTCCGCGAAGGCGGCGTCGATCTGCGCGTCTTCGGAGACGTCGCAGGGCAGGACGATCTTGCTGCCGAACTCGGCGGCGAATTCGGCCACTCGGTCCTTGAAGCGGTCGCCCACGTAGGTAAACGCCAGCTCGGCGCCTTGCTGGTGACAGGCGCGCGCGATGCCGTATGCGATGGAACGGTTGGAAAGCACCCCGGTGACGAGAATGCGCTTGCCGGCGAGAAAGCCCATGGTTTTGTCCTTTGGAATTGGTGTCCTGCTGAAGACCGACTATTTTAAGGATTTTGGCGGCCGCACGGAGAGGGACGGCGCGCCCCGGCGCGCAAAGGCCGGGGCGCGCCGCGGGAGCCCGCCGGCGTCAGCCGCGCGCGCCCGTGCCGGGCACGCGCAGCTGCGCGCCCACCTTCAGGCTGCTGTTCTTGAGGTTGTTCAGGGCGCGCAGGGCGTCCACGGTCGTGCCGTACTGGCGGGCCAGCGAGAACAGGGTGTCTCCCGGGCGCACCTTGTGCGTGCGCACATTGCCCCGCACGGAGGCCACGCGGGCCGTCGGCGCGGTCGCGGCGCGGGCGCGCGGCGCCGGTCTGGCGTCGTCCGCCTCGGCTTCGAGCGCGCCCACGGGCGCCGACAGCGAGGCGAGCTGCACGCCGTTGTTGCCCGGGTCGCCCGGCACCAGCAGCGACTGCCCGCGCGCCACTTTCTGGCGCGAGCCGATGTCGTTGATGTCGCGCAGCCGCTCCAGCGGCACGCCGAAGCGCTTGGCGATGGCGGCCAGCGATTCGCCGCGGCGCGTGTGATAGATCTTCCAGGAGCTGAGGTCGCCCTTGTAGTTGGTCAGGTTGGCGTTGAAGATCTCGACGCGGTCGGCCGGCAGCAGCAGCGTGGGCGCGTGATCGCCGCGGATCACCGGGCGGTTGAAGGACGGATTCAGCGCCTTGAATTCCTCCAGCGGCATCTCGGCCAGCTTGGCGGCGATCTCGACATCGATGTCGCTGTTTTTCTGCACCGTCACGAAATACGGGGTGTTGCCCACCGGCGGCAGCGCCACCGCGTAGCGCTGCGGGTCGGCGATGATGTTCTTAATCGCCTGCAGCTTGGGCACGTAGTTGCGCGTCTCGTCGGGCATGGACAGCGACAGGTAGTCGGTGGGCAGGCCGGCCGCCTCGTTCTTGGCGATGGCGCGCTGCACCGAGCCTTCGCCCCAGTTGTACGAGGCCAGGGCCAGGTACCAGTCGCCCTGCATCTCGAACAGCTTTTCCAGATAGTCCAGCGCCGCGTAGGTGGAGGCGATGGGATCGCGGCGCTCATCGCGCCACCAGTCCTGCTTCAGGTTGAAGTGCTGGCCGGTGGCCGGCACGAACTGCCACAGGCCGGAGGCCTGGGAACGCGACAGGGCGGTGGGGTTGTAGGCGCTTTCCACGAACGGCAGCAGCGCCAGCTCGGTGGGCAGCCCCCGGCGGTTGATCTCGTCGACGATGAAATACAGGTACTTGCCCGCGCGCTCGGCCATGCGCTGCACCGACTCCGGGTGCGACGCGTAGTAGTCCGTCCATTGGCGGGACAGGTCGGTGTTCAGGTTGGGGATGGCGAAACCGCGGCGGATGCGGTCCCAGGCGTCGGCGGGCGGGTTGGTGAGGTCCACCGTGCGGGAGGTGTCCCGGGCGATCAGGCGCCCTTGGGAGTTGGTGGTGAGATTCTTGCTGTCGTGAGTCTTGGTTCCTGCGCAACCGGCGAGGACTGCCAGCATGAGCGGCAGAAGGAGTCGGGCTAGATTCATCGGGCGATCACTTGAAATCGTTCTTCCATTCACGAAGCGAGGCGAAGACCTCGGCGGGCGCCAGGGGCGAGCGCCCCGCGTGCCGTTCGGCGGCGTGCGCGACGCCGGATTGACGAGTCCGCAAGAACGGATTGATTGCGCATTCCTGGCCGATGGTGGACGGCAGGGTGGGAAGATCTTGCGCGCGCAATTGCCGGGCTCGCTGGTAGCACTGGTGCAGGCTTTGGTTGTCGGGATCCACCGCCAGGGCCCAGCGCAAATTCGCTAGAGTGTACTCGTGTGCGCAAAAAACCTTTGTATCCGCAGGTAAATTGGCGAATTTATCCAAGGAATCAAGCATTTGCGCGGCCGTGCCCTCGAACAGGCGGCCACAGCCGCCCGAAAACAGCGTGTCGCCGCAGAACAGCACGGGTTCTTCGCCGCCCGCCCGTCCCGCATAGGCGATGTGCCCCGCCGTATGCCCCGGCACGTCGAGCACCCGCAGGTCCACGTCGAGCTCGGGCAGGATCACCCGGTCGCCCTCGGCCAGCGCCACGTCGCAGCGCGGCAGGCGTTCGCGCGCCGGCCCGTATACGGTGAGGCCCTTGATGCGTGACAATTCCGGAACGCCGCCGACATGATCGCCGTGGTGGTGCGTGAGTAGAATGGCGCGCAGCTTCAGGCCCTGTTCGTCGAGCCAGCGCAGCACGGGCGCCGCCTCGCCCGGGTCGACCACGGCGGCCAGTCCGTCGTGGGCGACGGCCCAGATGTAGTTGTCCGTGAAAGCGGGCAGGGGCACGACCGCGGCATTGCGCTCGCGGCCGCCGGCGGGGGCGGTCGGGGCTTGCATGGATTCCAAGGAACAGAGAACGTGGCAGAAGAAACTCCGCCGATTGTAGAACTGGCCGAATGGTTCCAGACTCCGCCCGGGCAATATGTCCTGGCCTGGGAGCGCGCGCAGTTCGACGCGGCGGTCTCGGATGTCTTCGGATATTACGCCTGGCAGGTCGGCCTGGGCGACCTGAACCTGCTGCGGGCGAACCGCATGCCGTTCAAGGGCTACGTGGGCGCCGAGATGCCCGGCGCCGACGCGCGCGCCGGCTGGCAGTCGCGTGTGGCGCTGGCCGAGCCCGAGGCCCTGCCGTTCGAGTCGCAGAGCGTGGACCTGCTCATCCTGCCCCACACCTTCGAATGCACGCCGGACCCTCACAAGGTCCTGCGCGAAGTCGAACGCGTGCTGGTGCCGGAAGGGCGCGTGGTGATCTCCGGCTTCAATCCCTGGAGCCTGTGGGGCGCGCGCACGCGCATGCCGGGCATGGAGCCCTGGCTGCCCCAGCCGCCGTCTTCCCAGGTGTCGCTGGCGCGGCTGAAAGACTGGTTCAAGCTGCTGTCGCTGGAAGCCGACGACAGCCGGTTCGGCTGCTATGCGCCGGCCTGCCGCACCGAGAAATGGCTGCAGCGCTGGAGCTTCATGGAGCGGGCCGGGGCGCGCTGGTGGGGCCTCGGAGGGGCCGTCTACATGGTGGCCGCGGTCAAGCGGGTGGCCGGCATGCGTATCATTGGGCCTGCCTGGAAAACCCGGCCGAAGCGCGCGCGCGCGGCATCGGTCGTGGTCAACCGCCAGGCCCGGGACCGGCTGGACGGCTTCTGATCCGGCCGGATGCACGCAGTACGATACAAGGAATGCCAGCAGCGCCATGGAGCACGACAAGCCCAGCGAACAAGTTGAAATGTGGACGGACGGAGCCTGCAAGGGCAACCCGGGACCGGGAGGATGGGGGGTGCTGATGCGCGCGGGCGCGCACGAAAAGACCATGCACGGCGGCGAGGCGCTCACCACCAACAACCGGATGGAACTGCTTGCCGTCATCCAGGGGCTGCGGGCGCTGAAGCGGCCTTGCGCCGTCATCATCCATACCGATTCGCAGTACGTCATGAAGGGCATGACGGAATGGCTGGCCAATTGGAAGCGGCGGGGCTGGATGACCGCCGACAAGAAGCCGGTCAAGAACGCCGAGCTTTGGCAGGCGCTGGACGAGCAGGTGGGCCGCCACCGGGTGTCGTGGCGCTGGGTGCGGGGCCATGCCGGCGATCCGGGCAACGAGCGCGCCGACCAGCTGGCCAACGAAGGCGTGGCGGCCGCCCGGCGCGGCCGGCCCGCGGCATGAGGATAAACCCTGGTTTTGGGGGGCGGGGGCCCCGTCGCGGCGGCTGGAATGTTCCAGTATGTAAACGCGGGTGCTAAAGTGCCTACCCCGCCCACGATCCCGGGCCCCCGGGCTGGGGCATGACCGGGGCGGTTCCCCTTCCATTCTCCTTCTTACGCGCATGAAAAACGCAGTACTGCTGTCCGCCCTGGCGGCGGGATTGGCCGTGGGGGCCGCGCTGGGCGTCTATGCGCCGCGCTGGCTCGCGCCGGCCGGCGGCCAGGCCGGCGCCGTCGCGACCGCGCCCGCAACGCAGGCGTCCAAGGCGGCGGTGCGCGTGCAGGTGGGCCAGGTCAAGGAAGTGCCCTTTCCCCGCGGACTGTCGGCCGTGGGCAGCCTGCGTTCCGACGAGTCCGTCATGCTGCGTCCCGAAGTCGCGGGGCGCATCCAGGCCATTGAATTCAAGGAAGGGCAGCCGGTGCGGCGCGGCCAGACGCTGATCCGGCTGGACGACTCCGTGCCGCGCGCCGAGCTGGAGCAGGCGCGCGCCAATCTGACGCTGGCGCAGAGCCACTATCGCCGCGCGGTCGAGCTGCAGGGCAAGGGTTTCGTCAGCCAGCAGGCGCGCGACGAGGCGGCCAGTACGCTCAAGGTGCAGCAGGCCGCCGTCTCCCTGGCGCAGGCGCGCCTGGACAAGATGACGATCTCGGCGCCCTTTTCCGGCATGGTGGGGCTGCGCAGCGTTTCGGTGGGCGATTACGTCAGCGAAGGGCAGGATCTCGCGCCGCTGGAAGCGATCGATCCGCTCAAGGTCGATTTCCGCGTGCCCGAGATGTACCTGAGCAAGGTCCAGGTGGGGCAGCGCCTGCTGCTGCGCCTGGACGCGCTGCCCGGCGAAGAACGCGAGGGCGCGGTCTACGCCGTGAGCCCGCTGGTGGACGCGGGCGGCCGCTCCATCCTGCTGCGCGCCACCGTGGCCAACCAGGATGCCAAGCTGCGGCCCGGCATGTTCGCGCGCGTGCAGCTCTATTTCCGCGAGGACAAGGCCCTGGTCGCGCCGGAGGCCGCGCTGGCGCCCTCCGGCGAAACGCAGTACGTCTATCGGGTCAGGGACGGCGTGGCCGAGCGCCGCGAAGTCACGATCGGCGAGCGCCGCGAGGGACAGGTCGAAATCCTCACCGGCGTGGTCGCGGGCGACCAGCTCGTGGTGTCCGGCCTGCAGCGCGTCACCGACGGCGCGCCCGTGCAGGTCGTGGGCAGCGGCGCCTGACGGCGCGCGCCTGGGGTAACGCGCCCCAATCTCTCAGGAGCGGTTTTCATGCGCATTTCCGAAACCTGCATCAACCGGCCTGTCTTCGCCTCGGTGTTGTCGCTGATCATCGTCCTGATCGGCCTCATCTCATACTCGCGCCTCTCGGTGCGCGAGTACCCCCGCATCGATGAGCCCATCGTGTCGGTGGACACCACCTACAAAGGCGCCTCGCCGGAGGTGATCGAGTCCCAGGTCACCAAGCCCCTCGAAGACCAGCTCGCCGGCATCGAGGGGGTCAACGTCATGACCTCGCGCAGCCGTTCCGAGCGCAGCCTCATCAACATCAAGTTCAACCTGTCGCGCGACCCCGACGCCGCCGCGGCCGAGGTGCGCGACAAGGTGTCGCGCGCGCGCCGCTTCCTGCCCGACGAGATCGACGAGCCCATCATCGGCAAGGTCGAGGCCGATTCGCAGCCCATCATCTACATCGCGGTCGAGGCCGGCTCGTACTCGGCCATCCAGACGTCCGACTACATCAACCGCTACATCAAGACGCGCCTGTCGGTGCTGCCCGGCGCGGCCGAAGTGCGCGTCTTCGGCGAGCGCCTGCCGTCCATGCGGATTTACGTGGACCGCGACAAGCTCGCCGCCTATGGCCTGACGGTGCAGGACGTGGAATCGGCGCTGCGCAGCCAGAACGTGGAAATCCCCGCCGGCCGCATTGAGTCGCGGGCGCGGGAGTTCTCGGTGGTGTCGTCCACCGACCTGCAGACGCCCGCGCAGTTCGAGGACGTCATCGTCGCCAACGTGAGGGGGTATCCGGTGCGGATGCGCGACGTGGCCCGGGTGGAAATCGGGGCCGCCAACGACCGCGTCCTGTCGCGCTTCAACGGCAAGTCGGCCATCAATATCGGGCTCACACGCCAGTCCACGGCCAACCCGCTGGAGCTCTCTCAGGCGGTGCGCGAAGAAGTGGCACGGCTCAACGAAACCCTGCCGGCGGGCATGAAGCTGAACATCGCCTACGACTCCTCGGTGTTCATCGAACGCTCCATCGATTCGGTGTTCCACACCATCGGCGAGGCCATCGTGCTGGTGGTGCTGGTGATCTTCTTTTTCCTGCGCAACCTGCGCGCCAGCATCATCCCCATCGTCACCATTCCCGTGTCGCTGGTGGGCGCCTGCGCCCTCATGTACCTGTTCGGCTTCTCCATCAATACGCTGACGCTGCTGGCCATGGTGCTGGCCATCGGCCTGGTGGTGGACGACGCCATCGTGGTGCTGGAGAACATCTTCCGCCACATCGAAGACGGCATGCCGCGCAAGCAGGCCGCGATCAAGGGCTCGAAGGAAATCGGCTTCGCCGTGGTGGCCATGACGCTGACGCTGGTCACCGTCTATGCGCCGCTGGCATTCGCCACCGGCCGCACCGGGCGGCTGTTCATCGAGTTCGCGCTGGCGCTGGCGGGCGCCGTGCTGGTGTCGGGCTTCGTGGCCCTGACGCTCACGCCCATGATGTGCTCGGTGCTGCTGCGCCACCAGAGCAGCCACAGCCGCTGGTACAACCTGATCGAAGGCTGGCTGGTGGCGCTGGGCAACGGCTACAGCCGCCTGCTGCGCGGCGCGCTGCGCCACCGCGCGCTGGTGGTGACGGTGGGGCTGCTGGTCGCGCTGGCCAGCGGCGTGCTGTTCAAGATCGTCAAGAGCGAACTGGCGCCCATCGAAGACCGCGGCGTGGTGTTCGGCATCGTGAACGCGCCCGAGGGGGCGACCCTGAACTACACGCTGGAAAGCATGATGGGCATCGAGAAGTTCTACGATGCCATTCCCGAGGCCAGCGGCGTGCAGATGACGGTGGGCTTTCCCACGGTAACCGACGGCACCGCCATCCTGCGGCTCAAGCCCTGGGAGCAGCGCACGCGCCGGCAGCAGGAAATCACCCAGATGCTCCAGCCGCAGTTCGCTTCCCTGCCCGGCGTCAAGGCCTTCCCCACCAATCCGCCGTCGCTGGGCCAGTCGGCGCGCTCCAAGCCGGTGGAGTTCATCATCATGAGCCAGGCGTCCTATGCGGAGCTGTCCCGGCTGACCGACGTGTTCCTGGAGGAGTTGCGCAAGTATCCCGGCCTGATCAACCTGGACACCGACCTGCGCCTGAACACGCCCGAGCTGCGGGTGCGGGTGGACCGCGACAAGATGGCCGACGTGGGCGCGAACGTGGACACCGTGGGCCGCACCCTGGAATCCATGCTGGGCGGCCGCCAGGTCACGCGCTACAAGGACGAGGGCGAGCAGTACGACGTCATCGTGCAGGTTACGCCGCGCGATCGCGCCAATCCCAACGACATCTCCGGCATCTACGTGCGGGCGCGAGACGGCAGCATGGTCCAGCTCGACAACCTGCTCAGCGTGCACGAAGGCGTTTCGCCGCAATCGCTTAACCACTTCAACCGGCTGCGCGCCGTCAAGGTCGAGGCGGCCGTGGCGCCCGGGTATGCCCTGGGCGAGGTGCTGACCCACATGCACCAGGTGGCGCGCGACGTCCTGCCTCATACGGTGGTGACCGACCTGGACGGCCAGTCGCGCGAATTCCGCGACTCCTCCGGCAGTATCTACCTGGTGTTCGGCATGGCGCTGGCGTTCATCTACCTGGTGCTGGCCGCCCAGTTCGAGAGCTGGCGCAATCCCTTCATCATCATGCTTTCGGTGCCGCTTTCCATGACCGGGGCGCTCCTGGCGCTGTGGCTCTCCGGCGGCACGCTGTCGATCTACAGCCAGATCGGGCTCATCACCCTGGTCGGCCTCATCACCAAGCACGGCATTCTCATTGTCGAATTCGCCAACCAATTGCGCGACGAGGGGCTGGAGCTGATGGACGCCGTGGTCCGCGCCAGCGTGCTGCGCCTGCGGCCCATCCTGATGACCACGGGCGCCATGGTGCTGGGCACGGTGCCGCTGGCGCTTTCGCAGGGCGCGGGGGCGGAATCGCGGCAGCAGATCGGCTGGGTGCTGGTGGGCGGCCTGATGCTGGGTACACTATTAACCTTGTTCGTCGTGCCGGTGGCCTATTCCCTGATCGCCTCCGCACGCAAGAAACCCGGGCGGGCCGCGCACGACGCGCATCCGCCGCCAGCCCCGCAGCGGCCCGCCTCGCCGCCGGAAGCCCGCCCAGCGTCTGAATAGAGTCTTATGCGCCAGATCATCTTCGATACCGAAACCACCGGCCTGGATCCCGCCCAGGGCCACCGCATCATCGAGATCGGCTGCGTGGAGCTGGTCAACCGCATGGTGACGGGCAACAACCTGCACCTGTACCTCAATCCCGACCGCGACAGCGACCCCGAGGCGCTGGCGGTCCACGGCCTGACCACCGAGTTCCTGTCCGACAAGCCCCGCTTCGCCGACATCGTCGACGACTTCGTGAAGTTCATCGAAGGCGCGGAAATCATCGCGCACAACGCCAGCTTCGACGTCAAGTTCTTCAACGCCGAACTGGCCAAGGCGGGGCGCGGCCCGATCACCGACTACTGCGCCGCCGTCACCGACTCGCTGCTGCATGCCCGCTCGCTTTTCCCGGGCAAGCGCAATTCGCTGGACGCGCTCTGCGATCGCTTCGGCATCTCCAACGCTCACCGCACGCTGCACGGGGCCTTGCTCGACTCGCAGCTGCTGGCGGAGGTCTGGCTGGCCATGACGCGCGGCCAGGACGCACTGCTGATCGACACCGACGAGAACGACAAGGCGAACGGCGCCGGCATGGTGCTGGCGCGCTTCGACGCCTCGGGCCTGCCGGTCATCAAGGCCAGCGATGAAGAACTCGCCGAGCACGATGCTTACCTGCAGGCGCTGGACAAATCCGCGGGCGGCGCCTGCATCTGGCGCAAGCTGGAAGCGCCCGCCGAGACGCAGGCCGAGGCCGTTTGAGGAAATAGGCCAGGGCACTTGCACGCTTTCAAAAAAGCATGCTAATATTTTGCCTCTTTCGGGGTGGTTAGCTCAGTGGTAGAGCACTGCCTTCACACGGCAGGGGTCACTGGTTCGAACCCAGTACCACCCACCAGCATCCCAGAAGGGCCGGTCGCTTGCAAAAGCACCGGCCCTTCGTCATTTGCGGCCAGCCGCTGCATTTGATGACCGCTGTCGTTCACTGGCTGCTGTCATTGACGGCTGGCCGGCCGCCTTTGGGCCGCCCGTTTTCTCGCTTTCTTTCAGGCAACCCACCTTGCGGCCCTTTTTTTGCGCCGATTGGGTAAGCTTGCCTTGATTTGCCGCAATCGGGGCTGCCGGGCTTGCGCCGGGCACGCACCCGTCCTGCTTATGATGGAGATTGCGGGAGTTCGGCGCAAACCCCATGGCGCAAACCCCCATGGCGCAGACTGCCCATTCCGGCCCGCGCATTCAGGAGAAAGCGATGCACCCCAGTACCAACACCATGTTGATCATCATCGTCACGGCAGTGGCGCTCATGCTGGTGGGGTTTGGCATGCGTGACCGCAACCTGGGGCTGGGCCTCATGGGCATCGGCCTCATCACGGCTATCGCGACCATCGTCTACAAGGCGTACATCACTTTCTATTGACGGCATCCGTCATTGCGGCAGCGCCTGGCCGAGCAGCTCGGCGACGAGGTCGTTGGTGGACACACCCCGTTCGGCGGCCAGCGCGCGCAGCCTGTCGGCCTGGGCTTGCGGCAGCTTCAGAGGGAAGGGCACCAGCCCGGCGGCCTGGTCCCGCTTGCGCTGCTCGCGGCGGTCGGGCGCTTGGGAGGCGGCGCCGAAGCGCGCCGGCGTGCCGGCCTGCTTGAGCTGGCCGGCCAGCTTGAGCGCCTGGTTTTTCTGCAAATCGAATTTGTTCATGAAGATTCCTCTGTGGGTGCGCCATCATAAGCGCATGCCGACCGGCGCGGCGGAGGAATATCGCCTCGCCGCCTACAGCGGCAGCGCGCGCCGCATATAGCAGGCGCCCGGCCCGTAGCCCGCCAGCTTTTCCCGCAGTCCCGGGGCCGCGGGCGCGGGCTCGTATCCCCGCCGGCGCCAATAGCCCAGCGCCGACGCCAGCGACACCAGGCTGGCGCGGCGCAGCCCGCGGGCGGCGGCCGACCCGCCTGCCGCGCGCACCAGGGCCGCGCCCACGCCCAGGCCCTGCGCGGCGGGCGCCACCGCGCAGTCGTGCAGGAACCAGTGGTCGGCCGCTTCGGGCAGCGCGGCCAGCGCCGCGTCCAGGGCCGGCGGCAGGCCGGCGTCCCACGGATAGGAAACCAGGTAGCCCAGCAGGCCGCCGCCGGCGCGCGGTTCGGCCACCCAGCAGTGATCGGGGGCGAGGCGCAGGCGGTTGAGATAGAACGCCGCGCTTTCCAGCAGGTGCGGGGGATAGGCCACGGCCTGCACCCCGAGGATGTCCGGCACGTCGTTTTCCCGCATGGGGCGGACTTGGTATTGCATGGGCACGGCAGCGGAAACGGAAGCCCCCATTTTACCGGCGGCCATTTCATGAAAATTCGACGACGCGCGCCGCATACTGCCCGCCGGTCGTCCGCATTGCCCTTCGAATCCCCATGCGCATCGAATTCCGGTCCGGGTCGCTGCCTGCGCAGGTCCAGGCCCACCCGCTTTCCCGTTTGCCCGCGCCGCCGCGCCCGCCGCTGCACGACGCCTGCGTGAGCTGCGTCGTGCCCAGCTTCAACGAGTGCGACAACCTGCGGGTGCTGCTGCCTTTGCTGCGCAACCGCCTGCAGGCGCTGTGCACGAGCTGGGAAATCATTGTGGCCGACGACGGCAGCGCCGACGGCACCGAGGCGCTGATGGCGCAGTGGACGCAGCACGACGGCTTCCGCTATGTGCAGCTCTCGCGCAATTTCGGCAAGGAGGCCGCGCTCAGCGCGGGTCTGCAGGCCGCGACCGGCGACGCCGTCATCTGCCTGGACGCCGACCTGCAGCACCCGCCGGCGCTGATCGAACAGATGCTGGACCGCTGGAGGGCGGGCGCCGAAATGGTGTATGCGCAGCGCGAAAGCCGCGACGACGAGTCCTGGCTCAAGCGCCTGGGCGCGAAATGGTTCTACCGCCTGCTCAGCGATGCGCGCGGCGTGCAGGTGCCGGCGCACGCGGGCGATTTCCGGCTCATGGACCGCAAGGTGGTGGACGCGCTCCTCGCGCTGCCCGAACGCACGCGCTTCATGAAGGGGCTGTACGCGTGGGTGGGATTCAAGGGCGAGGCGCTGCCCTATGCGCCCGATGCGCGCATGCACGGCGCGAGCCGCTTCGGCGGCCTGCGGCTGCTGCGCCTGGCGCTGGACGGCCTGACGGCATTCACCACCTGGCCGCTGCGCGCGGTGAGCCTGGTTGGGCTGGCCTTCGCGCTGCTGGCGCTCGGATACGCCGCCTATCTGGTCGGCGATTACCTGTTGCGCGGCAACGCGGTATCGGGATGGACCACCATCGTCACCGCCGTGCTCTTCTTTGCCGGCGTCAACCTGATCTCGCTGGGCGTGGTGGGCGAGTACGTGGCCCGCATCTTCGACGAGGTGAAGGGGCGGCCGCTGTTCGTGGTGCGCCGCCGCCAGGGCCGGCCGTGGCGCAAGGGCGCGAAGCGCTAGCGCGCCGGCCGGTGCCGGAAGGCCCAGAGCCGGCTGGCGATATACGTGGCCGCGGCCAGCGCGACCAGAATCCCGGCCAGCAGCACGTCATAGCGGATGGAGGTGGCATGCAGCAGCCACGCATAAGCGGATTCGTTCACCAGGAAGCCCAGGGCCGAAACCAGGAAGTAGCGGCGGACCGCGACGGTCCAGGACGCGCGCGCGTGCCGGAACGTGACATGGTAATGACCCGAGAAAGACACCGCGAAAGCGGCCAGCCAGCCGCCCACGTTGGCGGCCAGCGGCGCCATGCCGAGGGCGCGCACCAGCATGACGGCAACGGCCCAGTGCGTCGCGGCGGCTGCGCAGCCCACGCCGATGAAGATGCCGATCTGGCGGAGCGTGGCGCGCATGAGGGTCGGGAATGTGGCGGAGGTAAGGAGTTGGGCAAACGTATTGTGGTCTGCGGCGATGATTTTGGCATGAATGCCGCGATCGATGAAGGCATGCTGCGGCTGGCGGCCATGGGCCGGCTGAGCGCGGTGAGCTGCCTGTCGCTGGGTCCGTCGTTTCGCGCCGGCGCGCCGCGCCTGGCCCGGCACGACGTGGAGCGGGGCCTGCACCTGAACCTCACGCAGACGCTGGAGCCAGCCTGCGATCCCCTGCCGGGCCTGCGGTCGCTGATTTTGCGCGCCTATGCCGGGCGGCTCGACACACGCTGGCTCGACGCGCAGATCGCGCGGCAATTCGACGCGTTCGAAGCGGCGTTCGGCTGCGCGCCCGATTACGTGGACGGCCACCAGCACGTGCATCAGCTGCCGGGCGTGCGCAGCCGCCTGCTGGCGCAAATGGCGCGCCGGTATGGCGCGGCGCGCCGGCCCTGGCTGCGGTTCACCGCGCCGGGCGGGCTGGACGGGCTGCCCTGGAAAGCCGCCTGCAAGGCCCGCCTCATCGGCGCCTTGGGCGCGGGCGGGTTGGCGCGGGAGGCCGCCACGCGCGGCATGCGCACCAACCGGAGGCTGCTCGGCGTCTACGGCTTCGAGGGAGGCAGGCGACACTATGCGCGGCTGCTGCAGCACTGGTTGTTCAACGCGCGCGACGGCGATGTTCTCATGTGCCATCCGGCGCTGCACGAGACGGGCGGCGATGCCCTGGCCCGGCAGCGGCGCGCCGAGTTCGACGTGCTGGCCTGCGCGCCGCTGGGCGAATGGATGCGCGCCAACGGGGTGCGCATCGGCCGGCTGGCGGACTAGGTTTCGGTGAGGCGGCGCAGCAGCCAGGCCGCGGCCGGACCCAGCGTGCGGCGCGTGGACCACACCGCATCGACCCGGATGCTGCGCGGCCAGCCCGGCACGTCGAGTTCCACCAGTTCTCCGCCGCCGAACCGCTGCAGCATCCAGCGCGGCAGCTCGGTCCAGCCGAAGCCCAGGCTGGCCATTTCCAGCAGCATCAGGTAGCCGGGCGCCGACCAGGTCGAGGAAGAGGGCGTCGGCATCCTGTCGTCCAGTTCGTAGGTGCTCAGGCGCAGTTCGCGTTCGCCGCGCAGGTGGTCGTGCGTGACGCGCGGCAGCGCGGCCAGCGGATGGGTCTTGCCCACGCACAGCACGATTTCGGAGTTCTCCGCCAGGCTGGCGTGCGCGATGTCGGGCGGATAGCTTTCCTGCGCCGCCATCAGGCCCAGGTGCGCGCGGCCCTCCTGGACCAGCGCCACCACGTCCTCGTATTCGGCGATCAGGCATTCGAAGCGCAGCGCGCAATAGCGCTGGTCGATGTCGCGCAGCATGGACTCGAATGTCTCGGACTGGAAGGTGTCGGACAGCACGACGGTCAGCCGGGGCTCCAGCCCGGCGGCGAGCTGGGCCGCGCTGCGGTTCAGCCTGTCGTTGGCGGCCAGCACCTGCAGCGCCTGCGCCAGCAGCACCTGGCCGGCTTCGGTCAGCACGGGCTGGCGCTGGCTGCGGTCGAACAGGCCGACATTGAGATCCACTTCCAGGTTGGCGATGGTTTCGCTCACGGTGGACTGGCTCTTGCCCAGCTTGCGGGCAGCCGCGGAGAAGCTGCCCAGCGAGGCGACCTGGGCGAAGGCCGCCAGCGATTCCAGGGAATGGCGCATGATTATCGGTTTTTCCGATGAAAACTATCTTTATGGTAGCGGATTTCTCCGGAACAATAGCGTTTCCACGCCGGTTCGCGGTAACGGAATCCATCATGACCCAAGCAGCAAAATCCCTCAAAGAACGCTTCTTCCATGCCTTCCTGTTCGAAATCCTGGCCATCGGGCTGTGCGCGCCCGCGGCCGCCTGGGCCATGGACAAGCCGCTCTGGGACATGGGCGTGCTCACGGCGGTCATTGCCCTCATCGCCCTGCTGTGGAACATGGTCTACAACGCCGGCTTCGACCGCCTCGAGAACCGCATGGGGTGGACGCGCACCCTGCGCCTGCGGGTGGTGCACGCCTGCGGCTTCGAGCTCGGCCTGCTGCTTATCGTGATCCCGCTGGCGGCCTGGTGGCTGGGCATCAGCCTGTGGCAGGCGTTCGTGCTCGATATCGCGCTGGTGCTCTTCTACCTGCCCTACGCGTTTTTCTACAACCTGGCCTACGACAAGTCCCGCGCGCGCGTCATTGCATGGCGGGAACGCCGGGCCAGCAGGCCCGGGCGCGCCGGCCAGTCGTGCGCCTGAGGCCGGCGGCGCGGACCGGGGGCTAGCCGGTTTTCTTGCGGTAGGCGCGGCTCGCGTCCCGCATGAAGCCGCGCACCGCGTCCTCATACTGGGCGCCGCTGCGGAAGGCGCCCGAATGCGAGGCGCCTTCTATCTTCACCAGCCGCTTCAGGTCCGGCGCCACGCCGCGCGCGGCGGCGAACAGTTCGTCGCTCATGGTGTGCGGCACTACCCGGTCGGCCGTGCCGTGCAGGAACAGCATGGGCGTGTGCATGGCCGCCAGCTTGTCCACCGAATCGAAGGGCTGCGTCACCAGCAGGCTCGCGCCGGGCACCTTGCCCCATTTGAGCGTGCCCAGCATGGCGCTGATGCTGGTGAAGCTCGACTCCACGATCAGCCCGGCGAAATCGGGCAGGTCGGGCCGGGCCGCGAGGTCGATGGCGATGGCGCCGCCCAGGCTGTGGCCGTAGACGAAGCGGCGCGCGGGGTCGGGCTGGCGACGGGCGAGTTCGCGCAGCCCGGCCTCGGCGTCTTCCTGGGCGCTGCTTTCGGACGGCAGTCTGGGCGTCGAGGCGCCGAAGCCGCGGTAATCGATGGCCAGCACGGAATATCCCATGCGCGCCCACCCTTCGATGCGGAAAGCGCTGCCGTTCAGGTTCCAGCGCGCGCCGTGCAGATACAGCACGGTGGGGGCGCCGGCCAGGCGGCTTTGCCGGTACCAGGCGCGCACTTTGTCGCCATTGGCCAGGACGAGGTCGAACACCTCGGTGCCCGCGGCGGGCTCGCGCCACCAGCTCTGGGGCTGCGTCTGCGGCGAGAAAATGGCCTCGCGCTGCCAGGAGTCGAGTTGCGAACAGCCCACCACGCTTGCGGCGGCAAGGAATGAAGCGGCCAGAAAGCGGCGCAGGGTAAGGCGGGGCAGGGTAAGGCGGGGCAGGGCGGGCATGACGATGAAGCGCCGGTGATGCTCGGGCGGGGTTTCAGCATACCCGATATGCATGCCGGCGCGTCAGGCCGAGGCGCCGTACACCTCCCGGGTGAGGGCCAGCCACGCCTGGGCGGCGTGCGAGAGATAACCGCCGCGCCGCCACACCAGCACCATTTCCCAGTCGGTGCGGGCGTCGCGCAGCGGCACCCGGCACACTCCCGCGTGCAGTTCCTCGTTGGCCTTGATGCGCGGCAGGAACGCCACGCCCAGGCCGGCGGCCACCAGCGCCACGATGAAATCGGTCTGGCCGCTGCGGGCCGCGATGCTCGGCGCGAAGCCCGCGCGCTGGCAGGCATCGAGCAGGATGCGGTTCAACGCGAAGCCGGTTTCGAACAAGATGAAGGGAGATTCGCGCAGTTCGCGCAGGCTGACCGATTCGGCGCGCGCCTTCGGGTGGTCGGCCGGCAGCAGCGTCAGCAACGGCTCGCGCGCCACGGGCTGCCACTCGAAATGTTCGGGCACGGGCTGCAGCGAGGCCGCCAGCTCGATGTCGCCGGCCAGCGCCATTTCTTCCAGGCGGCGGCTGCCGTGCTCCACCAGGCTGATTTCGATGTGCGGGTAGCGGCTGCGGAAATCGGCGAACAGCGGCGCGAAAAGCGCGCTGCTGCCCAGCGGCGGCAGCCCCAGCCGGAGCACGCCCCGCCGCAGCCCGCGCAGCTCGTCCAGCTCGGCATAGAGATCGTCGCGTTCGGCCAGTATGGTGAGCGCGCGGCGGTACACGATCCGGCCCGCTTCGGTGAGCCGGGGCGGCTGCGCATTGCGGTCCAGCAAGGGCATGCCCACCTCGTCTTCGAGCTGTTTCACGGCTTTGCTCACGGTGGGCTGGGTGGCGTAGATCACCTTGGCGGCCTGGGAGAACCCGCCCTGGCGGACCACCTCCACCAGGGCGCGCAACGGGCGTATGTCCATGCTATGCCATATTGGAATGCGCGGAATGCAATGAATTCATTTTATCTATGGCTGGAGCTGGCGTAAAACAACAGCCTGACGCAGGAACCGCAACATCATGGCCCGCTCCCGTTTTCTTCTTCTCGCCCGCAGCGCCCTGCGGCGCAGCCGCTTGCTGCAGATCTCGCTCATCGTGGCCTTTTCGCTCGTCGGCCAGGCCGTGGCGGCCGCCACCGGCCTGCCCGTGCCCGGCGGCGTCATCGGCATGGCGCTGGTGCTCGTCCTCCTGGCCACCCGCCGGCTGCGCGTGCGCAACGTGCACCGCGGCGCGAGCTGGCTGCTGGGCGAGATGCTGCTGTTCTTCGTGCCGGCAGTCATGTCCCTGCTGGATCACCGCGAATTCCTGGGCATGCTCGGGCTGAAACTGCTGCTGGCCATCGTGCTGGGCACGGCGCTGGTCATGACCGGCACCGCGCTCACCATCGACCTGTGCTATCGCTGGATGAACCGCCATGCCTCATGAATTCAACATGCTGTTCTGGCCGGCAGCGACTGTGCTGGCCTATGTCTGCGCGCGCCTTTTCTACCGGCGCTACGCCTACTGGTGGACCTCGACGCTGGTGGTGGCGCCGGCGCTGCTGCTGGCGCTGGCCATTGCGCTGCACGCCGGCTATCGCGACTACATGTCCGGATCGCACTGGCTGATGGCCATGCTGAGCCCGGTCATCGTGGCGTTCGCCCTGCCGCTGTACGAGCAGCGCGCCCTCATCCGCCGCTATTGGCCGGTGCTGGCCGCCGGCGTGGCGGTGGGCAGCCTGATCGCCGGCGCGAGCGCCTGGGCGCTGGGCGCGCTGCTCGGCCTGCCCGCCGACCTGCGCCTGAGCCTGCTGCCGCGCTCGGTGGCCACGCCGTTCGCCGTGGCCGTGTCCTCGCACGTGGGCGGCGTGCCCGACCTGACGGCGGTGTTCGTCATCGTTACCGGCGTGTTCGGCGCGGCCATCGGCCAATTGATGCGCCGCTGGCTGCCCTTGCGCTCGGCGCTCGCGCGCGGGGCGCTCTTCGGCATGGGCGCGCACGGCGCGGGCACCGCCAAGGCCCGCGAGTTCGCGGCCGAAGAGGGCGCCGTGGCCGGGCTGGTCATGGTGATGGCGGGGCTTTTCAACGTGCTCGTCACGCCGGCGGTGGTGGCGGGGCTGCTGGCTTAACCTGGCTTAACGCCGCCCCGGCCGGGCGGTCCCGGCCCGCCGTCAGCGGACCAGGTCCAGCGCCACCGGATAGAGCGAGGCCACCAGCAACAGCGCCATGGTCACGTTGAAGGCGCGCACCGCCCAGGCTTTGTGCAGCAGCCGGCGCAGGGCGGTGCCGAATGCGACCCAGATGCCCACGCTGGGCAGGTTGACGATGCCGCAAACCACGGTGGCCAGCACCAGATTGGCGAAGAAGCCGGCCTGCGGGGTGTAGGTCGCCACCACGCCCACGGCCATCACCCAGGCCTTGGGGTTGACCCACTGGAAGGCGGCCGCCTGCAGGAAGGTGAAGGGCTTGCCCCGCACGGTTCCGTCTTCCATCGCGCCGGCATTGGCGATCTTCCAGGCCAGATACAGCAGATACAGCGCGCCGGCGTACTTCAGCACCGTATAGAGCGCGGGGATGCGCTGGAACACCGAACCCAGCCCCAGGCCCACCAGGAAAATCATGAAGGCAAAGCCCAGGGTGACGCCCAGCAGGTGCGGCACCGTGCGGCGGAAGCCGAAATTGAGGCCGGACGAGGCCAGCATGACATTATTGGGCCCGGGCGTGATGGAGCTCACCAGTGCGAAAAGCGCAAGCGGTCCCAGCAGCGAAGCCGAGGCCAGGGGCACGTCGGACAGGGCAAGGGGGGAGAGGCTCATTTTGCGTTCCTGACGATGGCGCGCCGGCCACCCGCGATGACGAGAATCACGGCTGCGGCAAAGAAGAAGGTGGAAGGCGTCACGGCTTCGCCGAAGAACAGCGCCGCGGCGACCACGGTGAGAAAGGGCTGGAGCAGCTGCACTTGTCCCACCCGGGCGATGCCGCCCACGGCCAGGCCACGATACCACGCGAAAAAGCCCAGAAACATGGAGCCGAAAGCCAGGTAGGCGCAGGCCGCCCCCGTTGCGGCCGAGGGCCATTGCGCCTGGGCCGCCATCCAGCCCACGGGGGCGGCCACCACCGGCGCGCTGATCGCCAGCGCCCAGCAGATGGTGCGCCAGCCGCCCAGGGTGCGCGAGGCCCGCGCGCCTTCGGCATAGCCCAGGCCGCCCAGGACGACCGCCGCCAGCAGCCACAGGTCGCCGGGCTGCAGCGCGCCATGCCCTTGCCGCAGCGCATAGGCCGTGACGAGAGCGGCGCCAGCCAGCGCCCAGGCCCAGAATGCCGGCGAGGGGCGCTCGCCGCTGCGCAGGGCGGCGAAAGCGGCGGTGGACAGCGGCAGCAGGCCATTGAAAACCGCCCCGTGCGACGAGGGCACGCTCTGCATGGCGAGCGAGGAGGCGAGCGGCCAGCCCACCACGATGCCCGCCGCCGCCAGGACCACGCCGGGCCATTCGCGGGCGTCCGGCCGCCGGCTGCGCGTGGCCGCGAGCAGCGCAATGGCCGGCACGGCCGCGACGAGCGCGCGGCCCAGGCCGACCAGCAGCGCGGGCAGCTCGGCCACCGCGACATGCGTCATGGGCAGGGTCAGCGAAAACACCAGCACGCCGAGCAGGCCGTAGCCGTAGCCCTCCCAGACGGGAGCGGCGGGGGGCGCGAGGCCGGGATCGATACAGGAAGACGGGGCGGGACGGATCATGGATCGCCTGTAAAGGGGAACGGGCCGGCCCGTGGGGCCTGCCCGCCTGGACCGGCCCGCTTGCCGCGGGCTGGATTTGCTGTCACTCTACGCACAGTCAGCGATACAGTACCTATACACTTTAACGGTTCACTTCGATAACTGGCCTGGTGAAATTCCCATGACAGTCCCTTCCTCCGCCCTCCCGGGATCCCCCTGGCTGCCGGTGCGCCAGGCCGACGCCACCCTGGTGGCGCAACTGGCCGACAGCCTGGCGCGGCGCATCGACGAGCAGGGCCTGCGCCCGGGCACGAGGCTGCCCTCCATCCGCAAGATGGCCGAGCAGTCCGGCGTCAGCCGCTTCACCGTGGTGGAAGCCTACGACCGCCTCGTCGCGCGCGGCCTGGTGCAGTCGCGCCGGGGCGCCGGCTTCTTCGTGCGCGCGCGCAGCGGACCGCTTACGGCGGCGGCCTCCGCGCCGCCGGCGGTTACGCTGCCGCCTTCCGCCCGGGTGGACGTGCCCTGGCTGCTGCGCAACATGTTCCGCGAGAGCGCCGCGCCCGGCATGCCGGGCGGCGCGGGCCTGCTCCCGCCGGAATGGCTGGATCCCGAGATGGTCGCCGCCGCCGTGCGCGCGGTGGGCAGGTCGGTGCGCGGCCACCTGGTGTCTTATGGCCATCCCCAGGGCTTCGCGCCGCTGCGCCAGCAGATTGCCGGGCACCTGCAGAACGAAAGCGTGCCCGCCCATCCCGAGCACAATCTGCTGACCACCTGCGGCGTGACCCACGGGCTGGACCTGGTCGCGCGCCACCTGGTGCGGCCGGGCGACACCGTGCTGGTCGAGGATCCGGCCTGGTTCGTGATTTTCGGCCGCCTGGCCGCCTTCGGGGCGCGCCTGATCGGCGTGCCCCGAGGCCCCGACGGCCCCGATACGGCGCTGCTGGAAAAGCTGGCGGCCCAGCACCACCCCAGGCTGTTCATCGTCAACAGCGCGGTCCACAACCCCACGGGGCACACGCTGTCGGCCGGCGTGGCCTACGATGTCCTGCGCATCGCCGAACGCCACGATTTCCTGGTGGTGGAAGACGACACCTACGGCGAACTGCACCCCGGCGGGGCGGTGAAGCTGGCGGCCCTGGACCGGCTGAACCGCGTCATCCTGGCGGGGGGATATTCCAAGATGCTCGCCGCCAGCCTGCGGGTGGGCTACCTGGCGGCGCATCCGCAGATCCTGCAGAAGCTGGCCGACCTGAAAATGCTGGCCGGGCTGACGTCGCCCGAACTGGGCGAGCGGGTGGTGCACCGCGTGCTCATGGAGGGCCAGTACCGGCGCCACATCGAGCGCGTGCGCCAGCGGGTGGACGACGCGCGGCAGCGCTGCGTGAAGGGGCTGCTGCGGCTGGGGCTGCGCCTGCCGCACGAGCCGCACGCGGGCATGTTCGTATGGGCCGACTGCGGGCGGGATTCCGAGGCGGTGGCGCGGGCCGCTGCCGACCGCGGCATGCTGCTGGCGCCCGGCACGCTGTTTTCGCCCTCCCAGGAGCCGTCCCGGATGTTGCGCTTTTCGGTGTCCATGACCGAGCAGCGCGGGGTCTGGACGGAGCTCGAAAAACTCTTCGCCGATGGCGGAGCCTGCAATAATAATACGCAGCCATACAACTGAAGGAACCGCCATGTCCGTACCGATCAAGCCCCTCACCGAGAACTTTGCCGTGGCTCCCCAGCTCGGCCCCGACGACATGGCCGAAGTCGCCGCCGCCGGCTACAAGAGCGTCATCATCAACCGTCCCGATTTCGAGGGCGGCCCCGACCAGCCCACGGCGGCCGACGTGTCCAAGGCCGCCGTCGCCGCCGGCCTGAAAGTCGAATACCAGCCGGTGGTGGGCAGCGCCATGACCGCCGCCGACGTGCAGCGCTTCGCCGAACTGCTGCGCACCCTGCCGGGGCCGGTGCTGGCCTATTGCCGCACGGGCACGCGCTGCACCAACCTGTTCGCCGCCGCGCAGCAGCTCGGCTGAGCGCCAGGCTTGACCGCCGTCAAGCCTCCGGGGCGAGCCTGATGTGAATCCGGCTTCTTTCCGGTAGCATAAGAATTCATCTCAAACAGGAGCAGGCTGATGTTCAAGAAGATCCTGATTCCCACCGACGGTTCGCCGCTGTCCGCGCAGGCCGCCAATGCGGGCATTTGCTTCGCGCGTTCCGTGGGCGCCGAGGTCGTGGCGCTCTACGTGACGCAGCCTTTCGCCGCCACCATCGGCTTCGACGGCATGGCCGCGGCCTATGCCATCACCGACGAAGACTACGAAAAGGCTTCGGCGGAGCAGGCCGAGAAATACCTCAAGCAGATCAGCGACCGCGCCGACACCGCCGGCGTGAAGTGCGAGACGCGCGCCGTGTCCAATTTCAACGTCGCCGACGGCATCGTCCAGGCCGCCGCCGACAACGGCTGCGACCTCATCTTCATCGGCAGCCACGGCCGCAGCGGGCTGTCGCGCCTGCTGCTGGGCAGCGTGACGGCCAAGGTGCTGTCGCTGGCCACCACCGCGGTACTGGTCTACCGCGTCAAGGAAGAAAAGAAATAGCCGTCACGGGCACGGAAACGTGCATGTCCGGACCACGCCCCTCGCCTTGCGCGAGGGGCGTTTTCGTTGGGCGGCCGGAAATCCCGGGCGCCTTCAGGGCCATGTCTTGTATCTGCCCGGCTGGCGCGTAATATGCAAGCATCAGCGCGGGCGCGACGCCATCGCGATTCCTTTTTGTTGCGCGGCGCGCGCGCCTGCCGCGGCGAGGCCCGGGCGGGCCCTGCCGTCTCAGCCAGTGTTTCACTGCAAGGGAAGAGGCCATGACTCGCAAGACGCGTATCGATCTGTATCGCAACATCGGCATCAGCGCCCACATCGATGCCGGCAAGACCACCACCACCGAGCGCATCCTCTTCTACACCGGCATCACCCACAAGATCGGCGAAGTGCACGACGGCGCCGCCGTCATGGACTGGATGGAACAGGAGCAGGAGCGCGGCATCACCATCACGTCCGCGGCCACTACGGCGTTCTGGAAGGGGATGGCGGGCAACTATCCCGAGCACCGCATCAACATCATCGACACGCCGGGCCACGTGGATTTCACCATCGAAGTGGAGCGCTCCATGCGCGTGCTGGACGGCGCGGTCATGGTGTACGACGCCGTGGGCGGCGTGCAGCCGCAGTCCGAAACCGTCTGGCGCCAGGCCAACAAGTACGGCGTGCCGCGCCTGGCCTTCGTCAACAAGATGGACCGCGTGGGGGCGGACTTCCTGCGCGTGCAGCGCCAGATCGCCGAACGGCTCAAGGGCGATGCCGTGCCGGTCCAGCTTCCGGTGGGCGCCGAAGACCACTTCGAGGGCGTGATCGACCTGGTGAAGATGAAGTCCATCATCTGGGACGAGGCCAGCCAGGGCGTGCGTTTCGAGTACCGCGACATCCCGCCCGCGCTGCAGGCGCAGGCGCAGGAATGGCACGACAAAATGGTCGAGAAGGCGGCCGAGGCCAACGAAACCCTGCTCGAGAAATACCTGTCCGGCGAGCCGCTGACCGAGGCCGAGATCAAGGCCGGCCTGCGCGCGCGCACCATCGCCAACGAGATCGTGCCCATGCTGTGCGGCAGCGCCTTCAAGAACAAGGGCGTGCAGGCCATGCTCGACGCCGTCATCGACTACCTGCCTTCGCCGGTGGACGTGCCGGCCATCAAGGGGCACGACCAGCGCGACCGCGAAATCGAGCGCCATCCGGCCGACGACGAGCCCTTCTCCGCCCTGGCTTTCAAGATCATGACCGACCCGTTCGTGGGCCAGCTCGTGTTCTTCCGCGTCTACTCGGGCGTGGTCAAGTCGGGCGACTCCATCTACAACCCCACCAAGGAAAAGAAAGAGCGGCTGGGCCGCATCCTGCAGATGCATGCCAACGAGCGGCGCGAGATCACCGAGGTCTACGCGGGCGACATCGCCGCGGCGGTCGGCCTGAAAGACGTCACCACCGGCGACACGCTCTGCGATCCTTCCCACGTCATCATCCTGGAACGCATGGCGTTTCCCGAGCCGGTCATTTCGCAGGCGGTGGAGCCCAAGACCAAGGCCGACCAGGAAAAAATGGGCATCGCGCTGGGGCGCCTGGCCCAGGAAGACCCATCGTTCCGCGTGCGCACCGACGAGGAGTCCGGGCAGACCATCATTTCGGGCATGGGCGAATTGCACCTGGAGATCCTGGTCGACCGCATGAAGCGCGAGTTCGGGGTCGAGGCCACGGTGGGCAAGCCCCAGGTCGCCTACCGCGAAACCATACGCAAGACCTGTGACGAGGTCGAAGGCAAGTTCGTCAAGCAGTCTGGCGGCCGAGGCCAGTACGGCCATGTGGTGCTCAAGCTGGAGCCCCAGGAGCCCGGCAAGGGCTACGAGTTCGTGGACGCCATCAAGGGCGGCGTGGTGCCGCGCGAATTCATCCCGGCCGTGGACAAGGGCATACGCGAGGCGCTCAACGCCGGCGTGCTGGCGGGCTACCCCGTGGTGGACGTGAAGGTGACGCTCTTCTTCGGTTCCTACCACGACGTGGACTCCAACGAAAACGCGTTCCGCATGGCCGCCGCCATGGCCTTTCGCGAAGGCATGCGCCGCGCCGACCCGGTGCTGCTGGAGCCGGTGATGCATGTGGAGGTGGAAACGCCGGAGGATTTCACCGGCAACGTCATGGGCGATCTTTCCTCCCGGCGCGGCATCGTGCAGGGCATGGAAGACATCGCGGGCGGCGGCGGCAAGCTGGTGCGCGCCGAGGTGCCGCTGGCCGAGATGTTCGGATACTCCACATCGCTGCGCTCCCTGACGCAAGGGCGCGCCACCTACACCATGGAGTTCAAGCATTACGCCGAAGCGCCGCGCCAGGTGGCGCAGGAAGTGATGGCGTCGCACGGCACGGGCCGCTGAGGGCCAGGCCGGCGGCGTGACGAGCGCGGACGGCGGCCTGCCGTCCGCGCTCACCCGCGCAGGAACTGTTCTATGGCGCCGTTGAAGGCCCGGGGGTTGCCCAGGTTCATGCCGTGCGACGAGCCGGCGATGTCCACGCGATGCGCATGGGGCATCCAGCCCTGCAGGGCATCCAGCACGGCGGGGTAGGGCTGGGGGCTGAGCGCGCCGCCGATCAGCAGCGTGGGCAGCGCCACGCTGCCGATCTGCCCGGGCGTCAGCGCCGGCGGCGTTTCCCGGGCCTGCCCGATCAGCGTGCCCGCGTTGTCGCGCACCATCTCCTTGAACCACGGCACCATGCGTTCCCAGGTATGCGGCCCCGTCACGGTATCGACGAACAAGGCGAGGCCCTGCTCGGCCTCGCCTTGCCGGATCAGGTCCAGCGCGCGCTGCCGGAAGCCGCCGCGCCGGTCGTCTTCGCCCGGCAGCGGCAGGCCGGGATCGGCCAGCGTCAGACTGCGCAGCATCTGCGGCGCGCGCAGGGCGGCCTCGAGCGCCACCCGGCCGCCGCGCGAATGGCCCACCAGGTGCGCCGGCTCTCCCGCCACGGTTTCGATGAACGCCAGCACGTCCTCGGCATGCTGCTCGACCGAAAATCCGTCGCCTTCGCCGTCCCAGCGTTCGGGCCAGTAGCGCCGCAGGCAAAGCGCATACACGCGAAACGCGCGGCCCAGCGGACCCATCTGCGATTTCCAGTAGCGGCAGTCCGACAGCGATCCGTGCACCAGCACCAGGGGCGCGCCTTCGCCATGCACGGTATAGGACAAGGGATAGCCGTCGATGAGGGCGGTTTGCAGGGGAAGGACGGGTTCGGAACGCATCGGGGAGGGGGGCGGGAAGAAAAAGCCTGGGCCGAATTCTAGCCCGTGCCGGCCCGGGCGCAGGCCGCCGGCGGGGCTGATACACTCGTTTGCTCCGTCCGACCGCCTTCGCCGGTCGCCGGTATTCATGGAAATGGAGCCCGAGCAATGTCCCCAGAGTTCATATCGTCCCTGCCCGAATCCGCGCAACGCGTCGCCCGTCTCCTGCTGGAACTGGGGCACGACAAGCCGGTGGTGGTGCTGCCCCAGACGGGCAAGACGTCCGCCGAGGCGGCGGCGGGGCTGGGGTGCGAGGTGGCGCAGATCGCCAAGTCCATCATTTTCCGGCGCGTGTCCGACAATGCGCCCGTGCTGGTCATCGCCAGCGGCGCCAACCGCGTCGACGAGGCCAAGGTCGCCGCCCGGGTGGGCGAGCTGGCCAAGGCCGATGCGAAGTTCGTGCGCGAGAGCACTGGCTATGCGATCGGCGGGGTGTGTCCCATCGGGCACGCCGTCAAGCCGGTCATGCTGCTGGACGAAGATCTCTTCGGGTACGAATCGCTATGGGCCGCCGCCGGGCATCCGCACGCGGTCTTCAATCTCACTCCGCGGCAGTTGGAAACCATGACGGGCGCTCCGGCGGCCGACGTGGCGCTGCGCTCCTGAACACGCGCCGGCCGCCCGGGAGGCGGGCCGGCGCCGTGGCACATTATTGCAGCAGTTGCAGCCGGCTCTTGGCCGTGTTGGCCGCGGGCGTGGTGGGGTAGTCGCGCACGATGCGCTGCAGCGTGGTCTTGGCGCCAGCGCGGTTGTTCAGTTCGATCTGGCTGCCCGCGATCACCAGCAGGGCGTCGGGCGCGCGCGCGTCCTGCGGCGACTTCTGCACCATGGCGGTGAGCTGCTCGATGGCGCCCTTGAAATCCTTCACGGCATAGCGGCTGCTGCCCAGGTAGAACTGGGCGCTGGGCGCAAGCTGGCTGTTGGGGTAGAGGGCGATGAAGGCGGCCAGCGATTCGGCTGCTTCCTTGTATTGGCCCTTGCGGAACAGGTCGATGGCGCCGTCGTAGGCGGCCTGCTCCTGCGCGTCGCCGGCCGCCGCGCCGGGCGGGTTGGCCGAACCTGCCGCCGCACCGCCGTTGGCGGCGGGCTGCTGCCGCGACACCAGCTCGAGCTGGTCGCGCAATTGGGCGATTTCCTGCTGCAAGGACTGGATCTGGTCGGCAAGCTGCAGCCGCGCGCGCTGATTCTGCTCGTTCTGCTGCTGGACTTGCGCGCGCAGGTCCAGGATGGCCTTGCGGGCTTCATCGTCGGAAAAAGCATGAGCGGGCAGGGCCAGTGCCGCCAGCATCAGGCCGGTGGCCGCCATGAGGGGACGCAGGGACAGAACGGTATCGCGCATAAGAAATTCCCGGGTGTAAAAACAAAAGCGCCGGAACGGCCGGATGACCGTCCCGACGCGTCGTGGGGCCTAGAACAATGCGGAGTTGCGCTTAACGCTGATAAACGATATCGGCGCGGCGGTTTTCCGCAAAATCGGCTTCCGACGTACCAGTCGCCTTCGGCTTTTCCTTGCCGAAGCTGATGGTTTCGATCTGGTTGTCGCTGACGCCCAGCAGGGTCATCATGCGACGGACCGCATCGGCGCGGCGCTGGCCCAGGGCCAGGTTGTATTCGGCGCCGCCGCGCTCGTCGGTGTTGCCTTCGATCTTGATCTTCTGCTGCGGGTGCGAGGTCAGGTAGCGGGCATGGGTTTCCACCAGGCCGCGGTACTGGTCCGACACCGTGTAGCTGTCGAAGTCAAAGTATACCGAGCGCTGTTGCGCCAGGATGCTTTGGGGGTTGAAGGGATCAAGAATCTGGCCGGAAGCCGAGGATCCTTGGCCAGCGCCTCCGCCCTTACCCGCGTTTTCGTCGAGAGGGACGGAGCTGCAAGCTGCCAGCGTGGCAGCCAGAGCGGCGATGGTTAGGCTTTTGGCAATGCGCGACTTCATGATAGTTCCTTTGCAAAGAGAGTCACACGTGTTATCGGGTAAATGGGCCCCAAGTCGGTTCACGTATTTCCCCGTTCAGTACCGAAAGCGTTTGCCGTACGCGGCCATCGCTCGAGACACCTGCAAGGACGCTACGGCCGTTCTGCACGGCGGCGTAAAGGACTTGCATGCCATTGGGCGCGAAACTCGGCGACTGGTCATCACGTCCGTCAGTGAGCAGAGTTTCGGAACCGCTGGACAGGTTCAACGAGGCGATACGAAACGCGCCGTCGCGTCTTGCAACGTACAGCAACGTCGATCCGTCCGGGGAAATTCGGGGTGAGATGTTGTAACTACCATTAAACGTGAGACGGCGAGCGTCGCCGCCATCGAGGCCGGTCTGATAGATCTGCGGCCCACCGCTGCGGTCACTGGTAAAGATAATGGAACGGCCGTCGGGCGTAAAGGTCGGTTCGGTGTCAATGCCCGGAGAACGCGTAACTCGCTTCATATTCGAGCCGCCGGCGGCGCTAACGATGTAAATTTGCGACAACCCGTCGCGCGTCAGGGCCACGGCGAGTTGCGTGCCGTCGGGCGACCAGCCGGGGGCGCTGTTGTTGCCCTTGAAGTTCGCCACCGGCACGCGGGCGCTGGTGGCCAGCGTATGCACGTACACCACGGGCTTGCCGGACTCGAAGCTCACATAGGCCAGCTTGCTGCCGTCGGGCGACCAGGAAGGCGAGATGATCGGCTCGCGCGAACGCAGGGCCACTTGCGGGTTCTGGCCGTCGGCGTCGGCCACCTGCAGTTCGTAGGTGTTGCCGCGCTTGAGCACATAGGCGATGCGGGTCGAGAACACGCCGCGCACGCCGGTGATCTTTTCGTAGATGCGGTCGGCGATCTGGTGCGCCACGCGGCGCAGTTCCTGTTCCGTGCCCGAGAAGGCCACGCCGTCGAGCTGGCCCTTCTTGACCGTGTCGGCCAGGCGGTAGCGCACGTCGTAGCGGCCGTCGGGGCCGCGCGAGATGCTGCCGTAAGCGATGAAGTCGGCTCCCTTGCCGCGCCAGTCGTCGTACGAAATGGGCGAGTCCACGTTCAGGCCGGAACCCGCGGCGTTGATGAGGCGGAACTGGCCCGTGCGGGTCAGGTCGGCGCGGATGACCTCGGCCAGGGCGCGCCCGTGCGCGTCGTCCACGGCGAAATCGGCGATTGCCACGGGGTACTGGGTGGCGCCCGTGCCGGAAATGTCCACGCGCAGTTGGGCCTGGGCGGGCTTGATGGCCATCAGGCAGGCCAGCGCCAGCATGAACAGGCCGAGTCCGTACGATCGCCAAAGGGCGAGGAAAGGAGCTCGTCGGCTGTAGGCGGGAGTCATGATCAGCAATCTCCTGTCAGTCATACATTCTGTAGACAACGTCAATGATGGGCTCGTAGCGGCCGGTCGAAGGCTTGGGGAAGGGGTTGCAGCGGCGGATGCCGGTCTCGACCGCGCGGTCGAAGCCCGGGATGCCGGACGAACTCGTCAGCGTAACGCCATTCACCTTCCCGTCAGAACCTAACTGTACCCGGTATTGCGCGGTGGGGTTCTCCGAGCCGCGGCGAGGCGGAGGCGGATAGGCCACCCCCGGCTGCACGCAGGCGCGGACCTTCGCGCCGTAGCCGCTGTCGCGTCCGCCGCCCGCCTGATTGCGGTCGGCCGTGCCGCCCGGAATGCCGGCGGCGCCCAAGGCGTCGTTGCGGAAGGCTTCCTTCAGGGCCTTGTCGGCGGCCGCCTTCTTGGCGGCCTCTTCCTTGGCCTTCTTTTCGGCAGCCGCTTTCTCGGCCGCGGCCTTTTCGGCGGCGGCTTTCTCGGCCGCCGCTTTCTCGGCGGCGGCTTTTTCCGCAGCGGCCTTCTTGGCGGCTTCTTCCTTGGCCTTCTTCTCGGCAGCGGCCTTTTCAGCCGCGGCCTTCTCGGCGGCCTGGCGTTCCTGTTCCAGGCGTTTCTTTTCCTTCAGCTCGGCCTGCTTGCGCTCTTCTTCGAGGCGCGCCTTTTCCTTGGCCGCCTCGGCAGCCGCGCGGGCTTTTTCCTCTTCCTCGCGCTTCTTCTTGGCTTCCTGCAGGGCGATTTCGGGATCGGCTTCGGCCTTGGGCTGTTCCTGCGGCTTGGTTTCCGGCGGCGGCGGGGGCGGCGGCTCGGGCTTGGGCTCCGGTTCGGGTTCCGGCTTGGGCTCGGGCTGCGGCTTCGGCGGCTCGGGCTGCGGCTGGGGCGGGGGCGATACCGGCGAGTTGCCGTCCGCCCACAGTTCGACCTGGACGGGGCCGGGGTTCTCGGAATGCCAGTTCACGCCCAGGATCAGGGCCACCAGCAGCAGCAGGTGGACCGCCACGGCCAGAATCAGGGAGTTCCGGTTGTCGTTGGTGGGCGGGGGGACCGGCTTTTCGCTGCGGTGTCGGATGAGGGGTGGCGTCATGAGCGTTGCATGCCGGCCAGGCCGGCGGGGGAGCGTCGCATTAGCGTTTCTTGGCGGGAGCGGACTGCGAGGATGCGCCGGATTGGGACTGATCCACCAGCAGCCCCAGGCGGGTGATGCCGTTGGTGCGGAGTTCGTCCATGACCTTTACGACCGACTCGTAGGGCACTTTGCCGTCCGCCGCGATGACGACCGGCGTCTCGGCGGTGATGCGCGAGCGCACCTGCGCCACCAGCTCGGGGCGGGCGATGTCCTGAGGCGTGGCGCCGGGCTCGCGCATGCGCAGGGCGATCTTGCCGTCTTCGGAAATCTGGACTTCCAGCGGCTTGACCGGCACTTCCGACGCCGCGCCCACGGAGGGGAGCTGGATCAGTCCGGGCGTGATGAGGGGGGCGGTCACCATGAAGATGACCAGCAGCACCAGCATCACGTCGATGTACGGCACCACGTTGATGTCGGACTTCATGCGGCGGCCGGCGCGGCCGCGCGAGCTTACCGAGGGCATTAGCGCACCTGCCTTTGCAGAATGTTCAGGAACTCGTCGACGAAGCTGTCGAAGCGGATGGACAGGCGATCGATGTCATTCGTGTAGCGGTTGTAGGCCACCACCGCGGGAATGGCGGCGAACAGGCCGATGGCGGTGGCGATCAGGGCTTCGGCGATGCCGGGGGCCACCGAGGCCAGCGTGGCCTGCTGCATGTTGGACAGGCCGATGAAGGCGTGCATGATGCCCCACACCGTGCCCAGCAGGCCAATGTACGGCGACACCGAGCCGGCCGAGGCCAGGAAGTTGAGGTGCGATTCCAGGGCGTCCATTTCGCGCTGGTAGGCGGCGCGCATGGCGCGGCGGGGACCGTCCAGGATCGCCGTGGCGTCGCCGCCGGGACTGCTGCGGCGGGCCTTGAGGAATTCGGTCATGCCGGCGTCGAAGATGCGGGCCAGCGCGCCCTGCTCGTCGCGGCGCGACGCCACCGCCTGCTGCAGCATGGAGAGGTCGCCGCCCGACCAGAAATCGTCTTCGAAGCGGCGGGTCTGCTCGTTGGCCCGCTTGATCGCCATCCGCTTGGCGAAGATGTACGTCCAGGACATGATCGAGATGCCCAACAGAATCAACATAATCAGCTGAACCGGCACGCTGGCGTGCGAAATCAGCGAAAGCAACGACATGTCGTTGGTGACTTGCATGGTTATTCCTGAATGAATTCCAGTTTTGCGCGAAGGTCGGCCGGAAGTTCCGTCGGCCGCATATGGATGGCATCGACGCAGCAGACTTGGATATTGCCCTCGGCGAGCAGTTCCCCGTTGCGTTCAGCGCGCTGCGCGAAGTGTATCGAAGCGCGGCCCAGTCGTGTAACCCGGCTGCGTATGGTAAGCAAATCGTCGAGCCGCGCCGGCTTGCGGTAGGCTATGTCCAGCGAGCGGACGACAAAGAGCCGCTGCTCGCCGGCGGCCAGCGCCGACTGGTTGACGCCCAGTTCGCGCAGCCACTCGGTGCGTGCGCGTTCCAGGAACTTGAGGTAATTGGCGTAGAAAACCACCCCTCCCGCGTCGGTGTCTTCGTAGTAGACACGTATCTGCAGGAGGGATTCGGCGGACTTCGTTGCGGTCACGATAGGCAGTCTGGCGGACGAAAGTCCGTAGTAACTATAGGGTTAGAGGGTGTCCAGCTTGGTCAGCACCTGTTCCAGGGCGCCTTCCACGGGAATCCGGGCTGCCTCGGTTTCCCGGCGGGCCTGCAATTCCACCACACCCTCGGCCAGGCCGCGTTCTCCAACTGTTACGCGCAGGGGCACGCCTATCAGTTCCCACTCCGCGAACATGACGCCGGGGCGGGCGTCGCGGTCGTCCAGCACCACGTCCACGCCGCGCGCGAGCAGCGATTCGTACAGCCGGGTGGCGGTGTCACGCACCGTTTCACTTTTGCCCCAGCCCACCGGGCAGATCACCACCTCGAACGGCGCGAGCGCGCGAGGCCAGATGATGCCGCGGGCGTCGTGGTTCTGCTCGATGGCCGCGCCCACGATGCGGGTGATGCCGATGCCGTAGCAGCCCATTTCCAGGACGGCGGGCTTGCCGGTTTCGTCCAGGAACGTGGCCTTCAGCGCCTCGGAGTACTTCTTGCCCAGGTAGAAGACGTGGCCCACCTCGATGCCGCGCTGGATGGAAAGCGTGCCCTTGCCGTCCGGCGCGGGGTCGCCCTCGACCACGTTGCGCAGGTCGGCCACCCGCTCGGGCTCGGGCAGGTCGCGTCCCCAGTTCACGCCGCGCAGGTGGTAGTCTTCCTTGTTGGCGCCGCAGACGAAGTCGGACATGTTCGCCACGGTGCGGTCGGCGATGACGTGCACCGGCTTGGCCGTCTTGACCGGGCCCAGGTAGCCGGGCTTGCAGCCGAAGTGCTCCACGATCTCGGCCTCGGTCGCGAAACGGAAGCCGGCCAGGCCGGGCAGCTTGCCCGCCTTGATCTCGTTCAGCTCGTGGTCGCCGCGCAGCATCAGCAGCCAGATTTCCACCTTGCCCTTTTCGCCGTCGGTGGCCAGCACGATGGATTTCAGCGTGCGCGCGAGCGGCAGGTCCAGCAGCTTGGCGACGTCTTCGCATTTGGCCGCGCCCGGCGTGGGCACCTCGGCCATCGCCTCGGCCGGCGCGGCGCGCTCGGCGATCAGGCTGACCGCCTCGGCCAGTTCGATGTTGGCCGCGTAGTCGGTTTCGGCGTTGTAGACCAGCAGGTCTTCGCCGGTGTCGGCGATGACCTGGAACTCGTGGCTGCGCGTGCCGCCGATGGAGCCGGTGTCGGCGGCCACGGCGCGGAATTCCAGCCCCAGGCGCCCGAAGATGCGCATGTAGGCTTGATACATATTGTCATAACTGCGCTGCGCGCCGGCCTCGTCGCGGTCGAAGGAGTAGGCGTCCTTCATGGTGAATTCGCGCCCGCGCATCAGCCCGAAGCGCGGCCGGCGCTCGTCGCGGAACTTGGTCTGGATGTGATAGAAGTTCAGCGGCAGCTGGCGGTAGCTGTGGATCTCGTTGCGCGCGATGTCCGTGATGACTTCCTCGGACGTGGGCTGCAGCACGAAGTCGCGCTGGTGGCGGTCTTTGATGCGCAGCAGCTCGGGGCCGTACTGCTCCCAGCGGCCGGACTCCATCCAGAGCTCGGCGGGCTGCACCACCGGCATCAGCAGCTCGATGGCGCCGGCGGCGTTCATTTCCTCGCGGACGATGGCTTCCACCTTGCGGATCACCTTCAGACCCAGCGGCATGTAGGTGTAGATGCCGCCCGCCAGCTTGCGGATCATGCCCGCGCGGGTCATGAGCTGGTGGCTGGCGACCTCGGCTTCGGCGGGGGCTTCTTTCAGGGTGTTGATATGGTAGTTGGATGCGCGCATGTTTAAAGGTGGCAGCAGATACGTATAATCGTCCGTAATTGTATTGAATTCGGTGGGGGTGGCCCATGCTTGACCGCGAAGGCTACCGTCCCAATGTCGGCATCATTCTCGTAAACAACAGAAACGAGGTCTTTTGGGGCAAGCGGATCCGGGAACATGCCTGGCAGTTCCCGCAGGGCGGCATCAAATACGGCGAAAGCCCGGTGCAGGCCATGTATCGCGAACTCCATGAAGAGGTGGGCCTGAAGCCCGAGCATGTCCGTATTTTGGGGCGTACACGCGATTGGTTACGGTATAACGTGCCCGATCACTTCGTCCGGCGTGAGTGGCGCGGCCACTATAAAGGACAAAAGCAGATTTGGTTCCTGTTGCGCCTGGTCGGCCGCGACAGCGATGTGTGCTTGCGCGCGACGCAGCATCCGGAATTCGACGCCTGGCGCTGGAGCCAGTACTGGGTGCCGCTGGATGCCGTGATCGAATTCAAGCGCGACGTCTACACCCAGGCCCTGAACGAGCTTTCCTCTATCCTTTTCCGGCGCCACCACGAAACCCGCTACCTGCGCCAGCGCGTGCACGGACCGCGGGCGGCAGAGAATTTGCCCGAAGGAACGGACGGTCATGCGCATATTGCTGGTTGAAGACGAACAGGACATGGCCTCCTGGCTCATGCGCGCGCTCGCGCAAAGCGGCTTCGTGCCGGATCATGCTCCCGATGCGCGCACCGCCGAAGCCTTCATGGCCGGCACCGAGTACGACGCCATCGTCATGGACCTGCGCCTGCCCGACAAGCATGGCCTGGTGGTGCTGCGCGAGATGCGCAACCGCGACGACCGCACGCCCGTGCTCCTGCTCACCGCGCAGGGTGCGCTCCAGGACCGCGTGCGCGGCCTCAACCTGGGCGCCGACGATTTCCTTACCAAGCCGTTCGCCCTCGAAGAGCTCGAGGCGCGGCTGACGGCGCTGGTGCGGCGCAGCCGGGGCCGCCAGCATCCCCGGCTCCAGTGCGGCTCGCTTTCCTACGACAGCGAGAGCCGCGCCTTCACGCTGGACGGCTCCCTGCTTTTCCTGACCCCGCGCGAACACGCGGCGCTGGCGGCCCTGCTGACCCGCAGCGGCTATCCGGTGGACAAGTCGCAGCTCTTCGGCAAGGTCTTCACCCACGACAGCGAAGCCAATCCGGACGCCATCGAGGTCGTGCTGCACCGGCTGCGCAAGAAGCTGGCCGGCAGCGACGTGCGCATCGTCACCGTGCGCGGGCTGGGCTACATGCTCGAAAGCGTGGCCAGCGAATCCGCCGACACGTGAGCCTGCGCATTCCGGGCATGCCGCGCGTGGGCATCCGTGCGCTGCTCATCCTCCTGCTGCTGCCCGGCGTGGTGGCGCTGCTGGTCATCGACAGCCTGAACGACTACCGCACCCTGGCGGAAATCACCAACGAAGCCTATGACAGCGCCCTGGTGGAGCCGGCGCGCGTGCTCGAAAGCAGCCTCGAATTCACGCCCTCGGGCGAGCTGCAGGTGGCCACGCCGCTGTACGCGCAGGTGATGCTGGAATCGCGCGCTGGCCTGCGCAAGTATTTCCGCATGGAGGAAATCTCCCCGCCGCTGCCCGACGGTTCCCCCGTGCCGCAGGAGCAGGGCAAGACGCTGCTGGGCATGCCCGACATGCCGCGTCCGCCCGTCTGGCCGCGCGCCAACGGCCAGCCCGTTTTCTACGACAGCGTTTACCGCAACGATCCCGTGCGCGTGGTGTCGGTGCTGCGCGACCTCTACTACCACGGCCGCCACCGCCAGGTCCTGGTGCTGGTGGCGGAAAGCACCGGCAAGCGCATCGAGGCCGAAGACCGGGCGCGCCGCCAGGAGATCCTGCGCGATGCGCGCATGCTCGCCCTGGTGGTGCTTCTCGTATGGTGGGGCGTGTCGTGGGCGCTCAAGCCGCTGCGCCGCCTGCGCGCCGACATCCGGGGGCGGCGCCCCGATGACCTCACGCCGCTCGACGCCTCGCGCGTGCCCAGCGAAGTGGCGCCGCTGGTCGAGGCCGTCAACCATCACATCGCGCGCTACCGGCGCGTGCTCGACGAGCAGTCGCACTTCCTGGCCGACGCCTCGCACCAGTTGCGCACGCCGCTGGCCATCATGCTGACCCAGGCGCAGTACGCGCTGCGCGAGCCCGATCCGGCGCGGGCGCGCGAGGGCCTGCGCGCCATCGTCGACCAGCTGGGCCGCACGCGCCGCCTGACCGAGCAACTGCTTTCGCTGGCGCACGCCAACCAGGCCGAGGCGCCGCCGCGCCAGCTTCTCGACCTGAACAACGTGTCGCGCGAGGTGGTGCTCCAGTACCTGCCGCTGGCCCACGAGAGGCAGCAGGATCTCGGCTGGGTGCAGGCGGGGTCGGAAGAGGGCAGGGAACTCGCCGCCATCGTATGCGGCAACGAGGCCGAGCTGCACGAGGCGCTGTCCAACCTCGTGCACAACGCCATCAACTATGCGGGCCCCGGCGCGCGCATCACCGTAGGCGTGGGGCTGGCGGGCGAGCGCGCCGAGGTCTCGGTGGCCGACAACGGCCCCGGCCTGGACCCCGTGCTGCGCGAGCGCGCCTTCTCGCGCTTCGAGCGGGTCGGCACCGACAAGCCGCTTTCCTCGTCCGGCTCGGGCCTGGGGCTGGCCATCGCGCGGGCCTATGCCCGCCGCAACGGCGGCGATATCGAACTGCGCGACGGAGAACCCAACGCCCGGGGCGGCGTGGGCCTGGCGGCCGTGCTGTGGCTGCCCGCGGCGCCCACGGTTTCGCCGTTTCCGCGCGCGGCCGAAGCCTAGCCCGCCCGCGTCCCGCGCCGTCCCGAAAGAGCGTGCCGGCTTCCGCGCCGATACGTGCCTTCCCGTTCCGCGTTGCTTCCGCTTTCAAAAAAGCCGCCCGCCCCGCCCGCGACGCGATCAGGGATTACCCCCGGATTCAGGAAGCAGACAGTCTATAGAAAGCGGATTAGCAGCTTCCTTCCGTAATCTGCCTGCCGGCCTGTCGTCAAGGGCCGGGCGGCGATCGTCCCGAGCGCCGCATCGAGGGCCGGCACGGCCCTGCATCTGGAGGATGGAAGTGCAAACATCAAATAGAAAGGACTACTACGGGGGCGCCCTGATGGTCCTGATCGGCCTGGGGGCGATCTACGGGGGCACCGGTTACCACATCGGCACATTGAGCCATATGGGACCGGGATTCTTTCCGGCCGCGCTGGGCGGACTGCTCGCGCTCACGGGGCTGCTGATCGCCATGTCGGCGCGCAGCAGCGGCGGCGACGAAGCGGAAGCGCCGGTCGAGGGCCATCCGCACGGCCTGCCCGACCTGCGCGGCGGCATCTGCATCCTGCTGGGCATCCTGGCGTTCCTGCTGCTGGGCCACTACGGCGGCCTGCTGCCGGCCACCTTCGCCATCGTTTTCATTTCCGCCCTGGGCGACCGGACCAACACGATCAAGCAGGCCTTGCTACTGTCGGTGGGCATGTCCGTCATCGCGGTGGTCGTTTTCTGGTGGGCGCTGCAACTGCAGCTTCCGCTCTTTCGCTGGGGCTGATGCGCCATGATTTCCCAATCCCTGACTGACCTCTGGTACGGCTTCGGCGTTGCCTTCCAGCTCCACAACCTGATGTGGTCGTTCTTCGGCGTGCTGGTGGGCAACCTCATCGGCGTGCTGCCCGGCATGGGCGCGCTGTCGGCCATTTCGATTCTGCTGCCGCTCACCTACGTGATGCATCCCGTGCCCGCCATTCTCATGCTGGCCGGCATCTTCTACGGCTCGCAGTACGGCGGCGCCATTGGCGCGATCCTGCTCAACCTGCCTTCGCACCCGCCGCACGCGGTGACCTGCCTGGACGGCTACCCCATGACCAAGCAGGGCAAGGGGGGCACGGCGCTGGGCATCACGATGATCTGTTCCTTCTTCGCGGCCTCGGTGGGCATCATCGTCATGATCTTCGCCTCGCCGCTGCTGGTGGAAGTGGCGTTCAAGTTCGGCCCGACGGAGATCTTCTCCATCATGCTGCTGGGCCTGCTGGCCGGGGCCACGATGTCGCGCGGCTCGCCGCTCAAGGGTGTGGCCATGACCATCTTCGGCCTCATGTGCGGCGTGGTGGGCACGGACGTCAACACGGGCACCATCCGCTTTTCGTTCGGGCTGCTCGACCTCTCCGACGGCCTGGAGCTGGTGGCCATTTCCATGGGCCTGTTCGGCGTGGCCGACTTCCTGATGAGCGTCAACCGCATGTCCATCATCGGCAGCGGCGCCAAGCTCAGCCTGCGCGACATGCGCCCGTCGCGCCAGGAACTGAAAAAAGCCTTCTGGCCCATGGTTCGCGGCACCATGGTGGGCACGGTCTTCGGCGCCATGCCCGGCACCGGCCCGACCATCACTACCTTCGTGGCCTATGCGCTGGAGCGCAAGGTGTCCAAGACGCCCGAGAAATTCGGCACCGGCATGATCGCCGGCGTGGCCGCGCCCGAGGCGTCCTCGCATTCCAAGACGCAGGTCGACTTCATTCCCACGATGAGCCTGGGCATTCCCGGCGACGCCGTAATGGCGCTGATCCTGGGCGCGCTGCTGATCCAGGGCATCCAGCCCGGTCCCCAGCTCATCACCGAGCACCCGGACATCTTCTGGGGCCTGATCGCCAGCTTCTGGGTGGGCAACGTGCTGCTCATGGTGCTCAACGTGCCGCTGATCGGCGTGTGGGTGAAACTGCTGCAGGTGCCGTACCGCTACCTGTTCCCGTCCGCGCTGTTCTTCATCGCGGTGGGCGTGTTCAGCACCCAGAACAACCTTTTCCAGATCTGGGAAGTGCTGGCCTTCGGCGTGATCGGCGCGATCCTGATGTCGCTGGATTTCTCCGTGGCGCCGATCCTGCTGGGCTTCGTGCTGGGCCCCATGGTGGAAGAGAACTTCCGCCGCGCGCTGCTGCTGTCGCGCGGCGACCTGTCGGTGTTCGTCGAGCGTCCCATCAGCGCGTGGTTCATCGCCGCCAGCGCGCTGCTCATCCTGGTGCAGGTCTGGGCCTTTGTCCGGCGCGGCCGCGGCAAGGGCAAGAAGCCCTTGGCCGTTCCGGCCGCCTGACGCGGCCGCCGCCGTGCGGCAATCGAACGGCCCGGCCCTGTGAACTGGCCCCCGAAAGTTGGACGAATCCAACCTTCGGGGGTTTTTGCATTTGATCCGCTTGCGCCGGGCCGTTTGCTTTGCGCGCCGCGATCCCTCATGCTTGCGTTTCCGTAGGCCCGAATTTTCTTCCGACGCCCATGCACATTCTTTTCGCCTGTCCGCATCACGACCCCGACGCCTGGGTTCCGCTGCTGCAAGCCGCCATGCCCGGCTGCCGCATTTCCGTCTGGAACCCCGAGGGGCCGCCCTCCGGCGCGCAGGCCGCGCTGGTCTGGCGTCCGCCGGCCGAGCTTTTCGCCCACGAAACCGGGCTGCACACGCTCTTCAATCTCGGCGCCGGCGTCGACGCGCTGCTCAAGATGCCCGAGATTCCGCCGCACGTGCGCATCGTTCGCCTCGAAGACGCGGGCATGGCGGTGCAGATGGCGGAGTACGCGCTGTATGCGCTGCTGCGCGTCGCGCGCGACTTCGAAGCCTTCGACCAGGCGCAGGCCCGGCAGCACTGGGACACGCGCGACGGCACGCGCCAGGCCGACTGGCCCGTGGGCGTGCTGGGCCTGGGCCAAGTGGGCGCGCGCGTGGCCGCCGTGCTGGCCGATTTCGGCTATCCCGTGGCCGGTTGGGCCCGCACGCCGCGCGAGATTCCCGGCGTGGAGGTCTACGCGGGCCGCGAGGCCCTGCCGGATTTCCTGGCGCGCACCCGCTTCCTGATCAACGTGCTGCCGCTTACCCCCGACACGCAGGACATCCTCAACCGCGACACCCTCTCGCGCCTGCTGCCGGGCGCGCACCTGGTCAACGTGGGGCGCGGCGAGCATCTGGTCGAGGAAGACCTGGTCGCCATGCTGGAAGAGGGCGAGATCGCGGGCGCCACGCTGGACGTCTTCCGCACCGAGCCCCTGCCGGCCGACCATCCGTTCTGGCGCGATCCGCGCGTGCACGTCACCCCGCACATCGCCGCCCGCACCCTGCGCGACGAAAGCATCGCGCAGATCGCCGGCAAGGTGGCGGCTCTCATGCGCGGCGAAGCCATTACCGGCGTGGTGGAGCGCGGACGGGGCTATTGAACGGCCGGAGCGGGCCAGGCTTTTCGGAGCCGGCGCGTCCTAGTCTTCGTTCGCGGCGGGCAGGCGCTCCATGCGCTGGTAGGTTTCGGGCAGGCGCTGCGAAAGAAAATCGAGCAGCGTGCGCACGGCTGGCATCATGCCCCGGCGCGACGGATAGATGCAGTGCACGATGCCTTCGGGAGACTGCCATTGCGGCAGCACCTGCACGAGCTGTCCGCGCCGCAGCGCCTCGCGCGTGGCGATCGATGGCAGCAGGGCGATGCCGCGCCCGCGCACCGCGGCGGTGGTCAGCACGATGAAGTCGTTGCACGAAAGCTGGGGCTTGAGGTCCAGCACGACCTCTTCGCCCTTGTCGTTGCGCAGCGGCCAGTGCACTTCGCTCTGCGGATCGCTGAAGCTGAGCGTGATGTGCGAGGCCAGGTCCTGGGGCGTCTCGGGCGCGCCATGGCGCTGTACGTAACCCGGGCTGGCCACCAGCGTGCCGCGCGCCGTTCCCAGGCGGCGCACCACGAGTTCGGCGTCGGTATCGAGCTTGGTGCGCACCCGCAGCGCCAGGTCCACGCCTTCGCGGATGAGGTCCACGCGGCGGTTCGTCACCAGCAGCTGCACCGAAATCGCCGGCCAGGCGTCGAGAAACTCGGGCAGGATGGGCGCCAGCACGTCCTGGGCAATGGAAACGGGGCAGCTGACGATCACGGGTCCGGCCGGCTCGGCCTGCAGCTGCCGCATGGCGTCTTCGGCCGCGCGTGCGGAGGCGGCCATTTCCTTGCAATACCGCAGATAGCGTTCTCCCGCCGCGGTAAGGCGCAACCGCCGGGTGGTTCGCTGCAGCAGCCTCACGCCGAGGTTTTCTTCCAGATGCGAAATCCGGCGCGACAGGCGCGACTTCGGGATGTCCAGCACCCGGGCCGCGGCGCTGAAACCGCCTTGCTCCACCACCTGGGAGAAATAGTAGAGATCGTTGAGGTCTTGCATGGCTGTTCTATCAGTGGAACGAACAGTTCATCATACCCCTGTTTATGTAAATAATTCGAGGGTCTACAGTGGAGCCCATGCCTACGCAGCCGCCGGTCCGATCGCCGGCGCCGGGCGACCGAACCTGGAGATATCCCTCATGCATACCCTCGTCATCCTGTCCTCGATTCTTGGCGAGCGCTCCCACAGCCGGAAGCTGGCCGATCACCTGGTCCTGCGCGTGAAGCAGGGCGATCCCGCCGCGCGCATTACCGTGCGCGACCTGGCGGCCGATCCCATTCCGTACTTCGACGGAGCCGCCGCGGGCGCGCTCTTCACGCCGCCGGAAACCCGCAGCGTGGAGCAGCAACGCATCGTCGAGCGCAGCGACGCGCTGGTGGCCGAGCTGATGCAGGCCGACCGTATCGTTTTCGCCGTGCCTGTCTACAACTTCAGCCTGCCTGCGCAGTTCAAGAGCTACCTCGACCAGGTGGCCCGTGCGGGAGTCACGTTCCGTTATACGCCAGAGGGCGTGCCCGAAGGGCTGGTAAAGGGCAAGGAAGTCGTCGTGCTGACGTCGCGGGGCGGCAAGGCCGCGGGCACGGCGTCCGACACGCTGACGCCGTACCTGCGCCAGATACTGGGCTTTCTGGGCATGGACAACGTGACGTTCATCGCCGCCGAAGGCATGGCGATGGGCGAGGCGTCGGTGCTGGAAGGGCTCGCCCAGGCGCGGGAACGCATCGACGCGCTCGGCCTGCACGCGCCCGTCGACGGCCTGCAGGCTGCCTGAAGCCCGGCGGCGGCCTCGCGCCGGTGCGGGGCCGGGTTTGCCGGAGCGCGGGTCAGTCGCGCAGGCGCTTGATGAGGCTGGAGGTGTCCCAGCGGCCGCCGCCCATTTTCTGCACATCGCCATAGAACTGGTCGACCAGGGCCGTCAGGGGCAGGCGCGCGCCGTTGTTGCGGGCCTCGGCCAGCACCAGCCCCAGGTCTTTGCGCATCCAGTCCACGGCAAAGCCGAAGTCGAACTTGTCGTCGACCATCGTGCCGCCGCGGTTCTCCATTTGCCAGCTCTGCGCCGCGCCCTTGCTGATGACATCGAGCACCAGCTTCATGTCGAGTCCGGCGGCCTGGCCGAACGCAATGGCTTCCGACAAGCCCTGCACGATGCCCGCGATGCAGATCTGGTTGACCATCTTGGCGAGCTGGCCTGCGCCCGGCGCGCCCACCAGCGTGACCGCCCGGCCGAACGCCTCGGCCACCGGCTTGATGGCGTCGAACACCGCCTGCTCGCCGCCGCACATGATGGTCAGCACGCCGTTGACCGCGCCCGCCTGGCCCCCGGAAACGGGGGCATCCACGAAGTTGAGCCCCAGTTCCTTGGCCTTGGCGTACAGTTCGCGCGCCACGTCGGCCGAGGCCGTGGTGTGATCGACGAACACCGCGCCCGGGGCCATGCCCGCAAACGCGCCATCCGCGCCCAGCACCACGCTGCGCAGGTCGTCGTCGTTGCCCACGCAGGCGAACACGATTTGCGCGCCGGCCGCTGCCTCGCGCGGGGTGGGGGCGCTGCGCCCGCCGAATTCCTCGACCCAGGCCCGCGCTTTTCCAGGGCTGCGGTTGTAGACGGTCACGTCGTGCCCGGCGCGCGCCAGGTGGCCGGCCATGGGCAGTCCCATGACGCCCAGGCCCAGGAAGGCGACTTTCCGGGCCACGGTGGGTTCGTAGTTCTTGGTGCCGATCGATGCCATGCAGAAGGCTCCGCTTGATATGGGATGGTGGGAAAAGGCCGTAGGGCGAACAGCCCCTAACCTTAACGCAATCAAAAGCCCGCGGCGAGTCCGTCGCGGCGGCTGTCGCTGGCGCTCACGTAGCCGTCCACGGCGGGATCCCCCAGGCGCCAGATGAACTGGCCCGAGCCGAAATCCATATACGGATCGTCCATGCCTTCGAGCACGTGCCCGCGCACCCGCAAGCCCTGTGCCGCCTGGGCGGAAAGCGCCGGCTCCACGTCCACCGCCAGCCCGTGATTCCACTTCCACCGCGGCGCGTCGCAGGCGGCCTGGGGCTGCTGGCCGTAATCGAGCATGCGCACGAGCGCCTGCACCTGGCCTTGCGGCTGCATGTTGCCGCCCATGACGCCGAAGCTCATGAGCGGCGCGCCGTCGCGCATGAGGAACGCCGGAATGATGGTGTGGAAAGGCCGCTTGCCGCCCGCCACCACGTTGGGATGCGACGGGTCGGTGCTGAAGCCGTATCCGCGGTTCTGCAGGCTGACGCCCGTGCCCGGCACCACCACGCCCGACCCGAAGCCCATGTAGTTGGATTGGATGAAGCTCACCATCATGCCGCAGCGGTCCGCCGTCGTGAGATACACCGTGCCGCCTTGGGGCGCATGGCCGGCGGCGAAGTCCTGGGCGCGGTCCAGGTCGATGAGGCGGGCCCGCTGCGCCAGATAGGCGGGGTCCAGCATCTGCGCGGGCGTGACGCGCATGTGGCGCGCGTCGGCCACCTGGGCGTACACGTCGGCGAAGGCCAGCTTCACGGCTTCGATGAGGATGTGCTGGGTCTGGGGATGGTCGACGGGCCGCGACGCCAGGTCGAAGTGCTGCAGGATGCCCAGGGCGATCAGCGCCGCGATGCCCTGGCCGTTGGGGGGGATCTGGTGCACGGTGTGGCCGCGGTAGGCCATGCCGATGGGCTCGACCCACTGCGGCGCATAGTCGCCCAGGTCCGCCAGCGTGAGCGCGGCATCGTGCGCCTGGGCGTGAGCCACCAGCTTGTGCGCGGTTTCGCCCTCGTAGAAATCGCGGCCGGTGGTGGCGGCGATGCGCTTGAGCGTGTCGGCGGCGCCGCGCAGCACGAAGTGTTCGCCCACCTGCGGCGCGCGCCCGCGCGGCAGGAAGTGTTCGGCGAAGCCCGGCTGGGGCTGCAGCAGGTCGGCCTGCGCGGCCCACTTCCGCTGCACCACGGGACTTACCGCAAAGCCGCGTTCGGCATATTCGATGGCCGGCGCCAGGATGTCGGCAAACGCGAGCCGGCCCAGTTTTTCGTGCAACGCCGCCCAGCCTGCCACGCAGCCGGGCACCGTCACGCTGTCCCAGCCGCGCATGGGGATCCGCCCCTGGTGCTTGCGGCGGAAATAATCGGGGTTCCAGGCCGTGGGGGCGGTGCCGGAGGCGTTGAGCCCGTGCAGGCGGGAGCCGTCCCAGACGATGGCAAAGCAGTCCGAGCCCAGGCCGTTGCTGACCGGCTCGGTCAGCGCCAGCGTGGCCGCCGCGGCGATGGCCGCGTCCACGGCGTTTCCACCCTGGGACAGGATGCGTAGTCCGGCCTGGGCGGCCAGGGGCTGCGAGGTTGCGACGATGTTGCGGGCAAATACTGGAATCCGCGTCGTGAGATAGGGGTTGCTCCAGTCGAAATTCATGGCGAACGATCGCTTGGGGGTAAACCCGTAGCTTAACGTAGAAGTCCGCCGGGGTTGCACATTTTGTAGCGCATTGTTTTTATTGGAAATTTGTGACGATGGCGCAAAAAGAAACCCCGGGGCGGGCCCCGGGGTTCCAGATCGCGTGGGACCGCCCGCGGGGCGGTCCGGAGCACGCGGATCAGTCTTCCTCGACGAAGGTTTCTTCGCGCTTCTTGCGGATGGCGGGCAGCGCCACCAGCACCACCAGGAACACCGCGATCGCCAGCAGGGTGGCCGACAGCGGGCGCGTCACGAAGGTGGAGAAGTCGCCGCGCGACAGCAGCAGGGCGCGACGGAAGTTTTCTTCCATCATGGGGCCCAGCACCAGGCCCAGCAGCAGCGGGGCGCCTTCGCACTTCAGCTTGGCCCACAGGTAGCCCACGATGCCGAAGATGGCGGTGGTGAAGATGTCGAACGAGTTGTAGTTCAGCGAATACACGCCGATCGTGCAGAACACCAGGATCGCCGGGAACAGGATGCGGTAGGGCACTTTCAGCAGCTTGACCCACAGGCCGATCAGCGGCAGGTTCAGCACCACCAGCATCAGGTTGCCGATCCACATGGAGGCGATCAGGCCCCAGAACAGCTCGGGGTGGCTGGTCATGACCTGCGGGCCGGGCTGGATGTTGTGGATGGTCATCGCGCCGACCATCAGGGCCATCACGGCGTTGCCCGGGATACCCAGGGTCAGCAGCGGGATGAACGAGGTCTGCGCGGCGGCGTTGTTGGCCGACTCGGGGCCGGCCAGGCCCGCGGGGTGGCCCTTGCCGAAGCGCTCCGGATTCTTGGAGATCTTCTTTTCCAGCGTATAGGAGGCGAACGAGGACAGCACCGCGCCGCCGCCCGGCAGGATGCCCAGCGCCGAACCCAGCGCCGTGCCGCGGACCACGGCCGGGGCCGCTTCCTTGAATTCCTGCTTGTTGGGGTACAGCGAGCCGATCTTGTCGGTGATGTCGACGCGGTTTTCCTTCTGCTCGAGGTTGGTCATGATTTCGGCGAAGCCGAACACGCCCATGGCCACGATGGCGAAGTCGATGCCGTCCTGCAGCTCGGGGATGCCGAAGTCATAGCGCGCCACGCCCGAGTTCACGTCGGTGCCCACCATGCCCAGCAGCAGGCCGAGGATGATCATCGCGATGGCCTTGGGCAGCGAGCCCGAAGCCAGCACCACGGCGCCCACCAGGCCCAGGCACATCAGCGAGAAGTATTCCGCAGGGCCGAACTTGAAGGCGACCTCGGCCAGCGGGGGCGCGAAGGCGGCCAGCAGCAGGGTGGCCACGCAGCCGGCGAAGAACGAACCCAGCGCGGCGATGGCCAGCGCGGCGCCCGCGCGTCCGTTGCGCGCCATCTGGTGCCCGTCCAGCACCGTCACCACGGCGGACGTTTCGCCCGGAAGCGCGACCAGGATGGCCGTGGTCGAGCCGCCATACTGCGCGCCGTAGTAGATGCCCGCCAGCATGATCAGGCCGGCCACCGGAGGCAGCACGTACGTGATCGGCAGCAGCATCGCGATGGTGGGAACCGGGCCGATGCCCGGCAGCACGCCGATTAGCGTGCCCAGAATGCAGCCCAGCAGGGCGTAGGCGAGGTTCTCGGGCGTGAACGCCACCGAGAAACCCATCATCAGGTGATCCAGCAATTCCATGACCGGTAGCTCCTTACTTAATTACCCAGAAACGACGGCCACAGCGGGAAGATGAGTCCCAGACCCTTGATGAACGCCAGATAGGTGAACACGACGAGGAAGATGCCGTTGGCGACAGCGACCTTGAGGTTGAACTCATGGCTGGCCATGCTGCAGATGACCACCAGCAGGAAGACCGAGATGTATACGCCCAGGAACTTCAGCACCAGGCCGTAGAAGATCACGGATCCGACGATGAGAAATACGATGCGCCAGTCGAACTTGTCGACATGCGTGTCTTCCGCGTTCTTGGAAAGCGAGCCCAGCAGGACGATCGCCCCCAGCAGCGCGAGCACCAGGCCCAGCCAGAAAGGAAAGTATCCCGGACCCATGCGGGCCGCGGTGCCCATTTGATAGCTCGTTGCGCCCCAGGCGAATCCCAGTCCGAGGGCGATGAACATCACCCCCGACCAGAAATCCTGTCGATTTCGTAGCTGCATGATTGGTTGGCTCCTGTTTACAGCATGTAGATGAAAAAACGGGTGGCGCTGCCGGGATGCCGAAAGACAAATGACAGGCACAAAAAAGGCACTTGGGCGTGCCATGAATTCTTATGAAAGCGAAGGCCGGGCTTCTTGAAAGGCCGAATGGTAATGGAGCGTCGGCATGCTGCAAACCCTGTAAGCTGTGTGAAAGCCTGGGGTTTTCCCTAAAATACGGGAACTCCTGACCCCCAAATGTTACGGGGCGGCCAGATTGAGGGCTATTTGAAAGCTAAGTGAAAGTTAGGCGAAAGAAAAGCGAAAGCGGCTGTGGCGGTTTCGGCGCGGCCGGCGGTTGCGGCGGTGCGGGCATGTTCGTTGCCGGCGCGCGCGGACGGGACCGCACGCTTTGGTTTTGTCCATCCGCCGCAAGGATGAATCCCTGGTTCCAACAGGACTTTTCCAGTGCGGCCGGAATCGGTTAACGTTCGCGCCGCGCGATAGCCCGCAGTAATCCCAGAGACATTTCCTACTGAATATTGCCGGGTTTCTCACCTTGCGTGAAGAGGCCCGATCAGGTTCAGGATGGTTTACGATAGCGCCCATGCTGCAAGACCTAGACCAACTCGCCGCCCGGATCGGGCAACTGGTGCAACGCACCCGGCAACTCCACGCCGAGCGTGACGCGTTGCGCGCACGCGTGAATGACTTCGAAGCGGAACAGCGCACGCTCAAGCAGCGGGCCGCCGAGCGCGAAGCCGAAATCACCGAGCTGCAAGCGAAGCTGCGCGATCACGACGGCGCCGTCAGCGCCATGCTGGAGCAGGCGCAGCAGGTCGAGTCTTCCCTGCGCGAGCAGCTCGCGCGTGAAATCTCCGAGCGCCAGTCGCTGGAAGCCCGCTACGCCGCCCGCGAGAGCGAGCTGCAAGGCAGCCTGCAGAGCCGCGACACCGAATTGCAGCGGCTGCGCGTGGCGGCCGCCTCGGCCCGCGAGCGCATCGACGCCGTGCTGGCCCGCCTGCCGGGCGCGCCGTCTGGAGAGCAACACTGATGGAACGCATAGATGTCACCATACTCGGGCGCGATTATTCGCTGGCCTGCTCGCCCGAGGAAAAACCCACGCTGCTGGCCGCGGTCCGGCACGTAGACCAGCTCATGCTGCGCATCCAGGGCACGGGCAAGGTGTCGAGCAACGAACGCATCGCCGTCATGGCCGCCCTGCAGATCGCGGGCGAGCTGCTGGCCATGAAGGCGCCCGACGGCCCGCTGGGCGGTTTGGCGGTCGGCGACTTCAAGCGTAGAATCGAGGACATGAACGCAGTACTCGATGACGCCTTGTCGGGTCAGGAAAAGCTGCTGTAGCCGCCGCGGGCGGCGCGGCGCAGTACCGTTCCACGCAGTATTTTCAGTTTGTCCCTGCCGTGTTCGTGACTTGGCCATACATTCTCTGAACCTATGTCTTATGGCATATTGGTTGCGGGAGTGCAGAGCGGGCGCGATCGTCTCCCGTAGACGAACCCGAAGCTCTACGGAACGCGACCACCTTGAACCTCACGGTTCGAGATGCCGGCCTAGACGGCACAGGTGGGGCATCTTTCCTGGCGGACCTGCCATGGCGCAGGTCCGCTCCGGATCCCTCCCCGGACGTTCCCAGACGTTTTTTCCTTCCCTTCCTTGTCCTCGCTTCCAGGACCCGTCCATGCTCAAGAATCCACTCTCCTCGCTGACCCGTCTCGGCGCGGCGTGCGCGGCCGTGGCCGCCATCGGCGCGGCCCAGCCCGCTTTCGCGCAGGCGCAAGACAACCCGGCCGCCGAGGCGCCGGCCAGCCGCGCACCTGAAATGACGCTGCAGGCCATGGCCTCCTCCGAAGTCAAGCAGGACACCGTCCGCATCACGCTGTCCGCGGAAGTGGATGCGCCCGACCAGCCCGCGGCCGGCAAGAAGCTCACCGCCGCCCTGGACGACGTCGCCAAGCGCGCGCGGGAAACCAAGGGCGTCGACGTGCGCACGGGCGGTTTCCACGTCTGGCCCAATACCAATAACAAGGGCAAGATCAGCTCCTGGCGCGGCCAGGGAGAGATCATTCTCGAATCCAAGGATTTCGATGCCGCGGCCGCGTTGGCGTCCAGGCTGTCCGACAAGACGGCCATCAGCAACATCAGCTTCTCGCTGTCGCGCGCCGCGCGCGAGGCCGAAGAGCGCAAGCTGCTCAAGGAAGCCGCCCAGGCTTTCAAGGAGCGCGCCCTGGCGGCCGCCAACGCGTTCGGATTCACGGGCTACCGCCTGAGCAAGCTCGAGCTCGGCGGTTCGGGCGGCGCGGCGCCCATGCCGCGCATGATGGCCACCCAGGCCATGGCCAAGGACGCCGGCGGCGCCTACAGCCCGGACGTTCCCCTCGATGCGGGCAACGTCACGGTGAGCGTGGCCGTCAATGGGACGATCGTTTTGCAGTAAACACGAAGAGCACGGCGCCCAGCGCCACCATGGGCAGGGACAGCCACTGGCCCATGCTCAACCCGCCCGCGAGCAGGCCCAGGAAATTGTCCGGCTCGCGGGTGAACTCCACCAGGAAGCGGAAGGTTCCGTAGCCGATCAGGAACAGCGCGCTCACCTGTCCCAGCGGGCGCGGCTTGCTGGAAAACCACCACATCAGCGCGAAGAGCACGATGCCTTCCAGCCCCAGCTCGTAGAGCTGCGACGGATGGCGCGGCAGGCCGTCGCCGCTTTGCGGGAACACCATGGCCCACGGCACATTGCCGGGCCGGCCCCACAGCTCGCCGTTGATGAAATTGCCCAGGCGGCCGAAACCCAGCCCCAGCGGGATCAGCGGCGCGATGAAATCGCTCACCGCGAAAAAAGACAGCGACTTCTTGCGCGCGAACAGCAACATCACGAGGATCACGCCGATCAGGCCGCCGTGGAACGACATGCCGCCTTCCCAGAGATACAGGACCTCCAGCGGGTGCGCCATGTAGTAGTCGGGCTTGTAGAACAGGACATAGCCCAGCCGTCCGCCGAGTACCACCCCCAGCACGCTGTAGAAGATCAGGTCTTCGAGATCGCGCACGGTCAGCGGCGTGGCGTGCCCATGCACGATCCGCCGGCGGCCCAGCAGATAAACGAGGGCGAAGCCAACCAGGTACATCAGGCCGTACCAATGAATGGCCAGAGGCCCGATGCGCAGGGCCACGGGGTCGAATTGGGGATATTGCAGCATGTTCCGCCCGGCAGAAAAAAGTTGAATGATAATAACCGGCAAGCCGCGAAGACCCGCGCCCCGAGAGCCGGCCCGCCCGCCGGCCCCCGTCTGCCGCATCTGAGCCCCGAAGGCCGACAGGAGACCAGACCATGCCGAACAACGAACGTTCCCGCCATGTCACCCAGGGGGTCGAGCGCGCGCCCAACCGCGCCATGTATTACGCCCTGGGATACCAGGAAGCCGATTTCGAAAACCCGATGATCGGCGTGGCCAATGGCCATTCCACCATCACCCCCTGCAACAGCGGGCTGCAGCGTCTGGCAGACGCGGCGATCGCCGCCATCCGCCAGGCGCGGGCCAATCCCCAGGTCTTCGGCACGCCCACCGTTTCCGACGGCATGTCCATGGGCACCGAAGGCATGAAATACTCCCTTGTCTCGCGCGAGGTCATCGCCGACTGTATCGAAACCGCCGCCCAGGGCCAGTGGATGGACGGCGTGGTCGTCATCGGCGGCTGCGACAAGAACATGCCGGGCGGCATGATCGCGCTCGCGCGCATGAACGTGCCGGGCATCTACGTCTATGGCGGCACCATTAAGCCGGGGCGCTACAAGGGCCAGGATCTCACCATCGTGTCGGTGTTCGAGGCCGTGGGCGAATACACCATGGGCCGCATGGACGAAGCGGATTTCAGGCAGATAGAGCGCTGCGCCATTCCGGGTTCGGGTTCCTGTGGCGGCATGTACACGGCCAACACCATGAGTTCCGCCTTCGAGGCGCTGGGCATGAGCCTGCCGTATTCGAGCACCATGGCCAACGAGGACGAAGAAAAGGTCGCCTCGGCAGCGGAATCGGCGCGCGTGCTGGTCGAGGCCGTGCGGCGCAACCTGCGGCCGCGCGACATCATCACCCGTGAATCCATCGAAAACGCGGTGTCGGTCATCATGGCCACCGGCGGCTCGACCAATGCGGTGCTGCACTTCCTGGCCATTGCCCACGCGGCCGAGGTCGAATGGACCATCGACGATTTCGAGCGCATCCGCCAGCGCGTGCCCGTGATCTGCGACCTCAAGCCCTCGGGGCGCTACGTCGCCACCGACCTGCATCGCGCGGGCGGCATTCCCCAGGTCATGAAGCTGCTGCTCGACGCGGGCCTGCTGCACGGCGACTGCATCACCATCACCGGCAAGACCATCGCCGAAACGCTTGCCGGCGTGCCGTCGTCGCCCCGCGCCGGGCAGGACGTGATCCGCCCCATCGACCAGGCCCTGTATCCGCAGGGGCACCTGGCCATCCTCAAGGGCAATCTTTCGCCTGAAGGCTGCGTGGCCAAGATCACGGGCCTGAAGAATCCCGTCATCACCGGACCGGCGCGGGTCTTCGATTCCGAAGACGAGGCCATGAAAGCCATCATGGCGCGCCGGATCGTCGCCGGCGACGTGGTGGTCATCCGCTACGAGGGCCCCAAGGGCGGTCCCGGCATGCGTGAAATGCTGGCGCCCACCTCGGCGCTGGTGGGGCAGGGGCTGGGCGAAAGCGTGGGCCTCATCACCGACGGTCGTTTTTCGGGCGGCACCTGGGGCATGGTCGTCGGCCACGTGGCGCCGGAAGCCTTCGTGGGCGGCCCCATCGCGCTGATACGGGAGGGCGATTCGGTTACCATCGATGCCCACAAGCTGCTGCTGCAGCTCAACATCAGCGACGAAGAAATGGCGGTTCGTCGCCAGGCCTGGGTTCCGCCCAAGCCGCGTTATACACGCGGTGTGCTTGCCAAGTTCGGCAGGCTCGCCAGCACCGCGAGCCGTGGGGCAGTAACCGATGCGTTTGAGAGCTAGTTTTTGGGGGATTTTGCTGTGCATGGCGGCAACGGGCGCGGCCCATGCCCAGACCACCGGCCCGGACCTGGCCAAGCGCAAAGCCTGTATGGCTTGCCATCAGGTGGACGTAAAGCGGGTGGGGCCGCCGCTGCGCAGCGTGGCCGAACGCTATGCGGGCCAGGGCGACGCCATGGTGGAGTATCTTGCCGGCAAGATCCGCGGCGGCGGGCGGGGTGCCTGGGGCGCCGTGCCCATGCCGGCGCAGACGCAAGTCAGCCCCGACGACGCTCATCGCCTGGCCGAGTGGATTCTCTCTCTCGCGCCCGCGAAACCCTGATCCCGGCCCGGCTCCGGCCTGAAGCGGCCATTCATCGAAAAGGAAATCATCATGGCGGAACAAGCAACCCCGGGTCGTGAGGTCGCCGTCCTGGGCGGCGGCTGCTTCTGGTGCGTGGAAGCGGTCTTCAAGGACCTGAAAGGGGTCGTCAGCGTGTTGCCCGGCTATGCCGGCGGACACGTGGACAACCCCACCTACGAGCAGGTGTGCGGCAAAGACACCGGCCATATCGAAGTCGCGCGGATCGAGTTCGATCCTGCCGTGCTGTCCTACGGCGACCTGCTGCGCGTCTTCTTCGCCACGCACGACCCCACCACGCCGGGCCGCCAGGGCAACGACGTCGGTCCGCAGTACGAATCCGCCATCTTCTGGCAGAGCGACGCGCAGCGCGACCAGGCGCAGGCCGTCATCGCCGAGGTCGAGGCGCAGAAAATCTACGACGCGCCCATCGTCACCAGGCTGTTGCCGCCGGCCACCTTCTGGCCTGCCGAAGACTACCACCGCGACTACTTCGCGCTGCATCCCGAACAGGGCTACTGCCAGTTCGTCATCGCGCCCAAGGTGGCGAAGTTCCGCAAGCAGTTCCAGGACCGCCTGAGCCGCTGAGCCTGCCGCCGCACCGGCCGGCTTGCTTGCGGTTCTCCATGGCAAAAAAAACCTCGCCGGGCAGGCGAGGTCTCAAGGGCCGGCGCCGGCTCATGCAGGAGGCCGGCGCTGCCAGGGGAAGTTCTTACTCGACCGCCTTGAGCACGCCGCGGCGCATCTGGTCCAGCTCGATCGACTCGAACAGGGCCTTGAAGTTGCCCTCGCCGAAACCGTCGTTGCCCTTGCGCTGGATGATCTCGAAGAAGATGGGGCCGATCTGGTTCTCGGTGAAGATCTGCAGCAGCAGGCCGCCGTCGGGGGCGCCGTCCAGCAGGATGCGGTTCTTCTGCAGACGGCCCACATCCTCGCCGTGGCCGGGCAGGCGGCGGTCCAGCAGTTCGTAATAGGTGTCCGGCGTGTCCAGGAACGCCACGCCGTTGGCGCGCAGCGCTTCCACCGTGGCATAGATGTCGTCGGTCGCCATGGCGATATGCTGGATGCCTTCGCCACGGTACAGGTCCAGGTATTCCTGGATCTGGCCCTTCTCGTCCGTGCCTTCCTCGTTGATCGGGATGCGGATGTTGCCGCAGGGCGAGGTCATGGCCTTGGACTTCACGCCGGTGACCTTGCCTTCGATGTCGAAATAGCGCACTTCGCGGAAGTTGAACAGGCGCTCATAGAACTCCGCCCATTCCGCCATGCGGCCCTTGTGCACGTTGTGGGTCAGGTGGTCGACCAGGGTCAGTCCCGCGCCGCGGTGCGTCAGGTCGGACTTGGCGTTGGCCGGATCCAGCGGCACGAAATCCACGTCATAGATGCTGATGTCGCCGATGCCGCCATGGCCTTCCTTGCCTTTCCAGCGATCCACCAGGTAGATCAGCGAATCGCCGATCCCCTTGATGGCGGGAATGTTCAGTTCCATGGGGCCGCTGTGCGAATCGAAGCCCCAGGCGCCCAGTTCCAGCGCGCGCTTGTACGCCGCGTTGGCATCCTGCACCCTGAACGCAATGGCACAGATCGATGGACCGTGCAGGCGCGCGAACCGCTGCGCGAAGGAATCGGGCTCCGCATTGATCAGGAAATTCACGCCGCCCTGGCGGTACAGGGTCACGTCCTTGTGGCGGTGGCGCGCGATGGCTTTGAAGCCCAGCGTTTCAAAAACCTTGCGCAACGCCGCGGGGTCCGGCGCGGCATATTCGATGAATTCAAACCCGGCGGTGCCCATCGGGTTGTCCCAGGGCTGGAAGGCGCTGCTCATTGTCTGCTCCCTTGCATCGTTGTTCGAAGACGCCTCGGCGTCCTGTCTGAGGAAGAGATTGTAGGAAGGAAACCCAGGCAGACAATTGCAAAGATGGCGCAAAACTGTGGTGCCTGAGCAATAATATTGCCGAAATATACCTATTGGAGGCAAGAATATGTCTGACATAGAGCTCGATCGGACAGATCTCCGGATACTGGCCGAATTGCAGCGCGACGGGCGCCTGAGCAACCAGGAGCTCGCCGATCGCGTGTCCCTGTCCCCCAGTCCCTGCCTGCGCCGGGTCAGGCGTCTGGAAGAAAAAGGGTTCATCAAGAAATACGTGGCGCTCATCGACGCCGAAAAGGTCGGGCTGGGCCTGCTGGCCTACGTGAACATCCGCCTCAACAAGACCAGCGGATCCAGCCACGCGCCCATGAACGACTTCGCCCGCGACGTGCAACTCTGGCCCGAAGTGGTGGAGTGCTACGCCATGTCGGGCGACATGGATTACCTGCTGCGCATCCAGGTCGCCGACCTGGCGCATTTTTCCCGCTTCGCCATGGACACCCTCATGCGCCACCCCGCCGTTGTGGATATGCGCTCCTTCTTCGCCCTGCAGCAGATCAAGGAAACCACGGAACTGCGGCTGTAGGGGCCGGTCCGTCAGGCGCTTTCAGGCATCTCCCTGTGGAGCAGGGGAGGCGGTGGCATATATATAGGGGGTAGGGGGCTATATAAGTTAAGTAAGATGGGGTGCAGGCTACGGCGGGCAGGCGGCGCCAGTGCGGCATGGACTTTTTGATCTTTTCGCCCGCCTCGCCACACACGCAAAAAACCTGTGCTATAGTCTCGCTCCCTTGCCGCTGGGCCCGGAAATTGAAGCGGGGCGGTGCGGCAGGGCAAGGCGAGGCGCGGGGTTCTGCGGTGCAGGGGGCCACGTGATTTTTGCAAGGCAGTGC